>Ga0193699_10000081_pt1 | contig 44858 bp, 45 predicted proteins | sample L3c2metaG_FD_160095 | JGI IMG/M metagenome (GOLD analysis project Ga0193699, IMG submission 160095) | Soil microbial communities from a riparian zone of the East river system, Colorado, United States - L3c2 | ecosystem: Environmental > Terrestrial > Soil > Riparian zone | place: USA: East...
ACGCCATATATGCGTATCAGAACAACCTGGGAATTTTGGTCGCCACGGTTTGATGACGGCGTGCCCGATACGCGATGGGCGAAATGCTCATCGCGTATCGTTGATATAGGCTCGCACTTTCGCAAACACATCGCGAAACATTTCGGTCGTCAGCACGCCGGTGTTGGTGTTGTAGCGCGAGCAGTGATATCTCGAAAACGGCGCCAATTCGCCAATGCTTTCGTGCCTAAGCAGTTCAGATAGCGCGATCCTTGTGTCTACGGCGCCACGGCGAAGAAAAGAAATGCCGCGAATATCACGAGGTGCACGATACCCTGAAGGACTGTTGTGCGACCGGTGCCCAAGGTGATGATGCCGACAACGATGGTCAGCGTCAGCAGGACCTCGTCCTTCATGCCGAGCCCGAGTTCCAACGGCTGATGCAGCACGATCGAAATGATGGCGACCGCCGGGATGGTCAATCCGATGCTGGCCAGCGCCGAGCCTAAGGCCAGGTTCAGGCTGGTTTGCAGTTCGTTGGCGCGCGCTGCCCGCAACGCGGCCAAGCCTTCCGGCATCAAGACCAGCAGCGCCAGCACCACGCCGACGGCGGATTTTGGCACGTCGAGCTGCGCGACCGCGATCTCCAGCGTCGGTGTCAGCGTCTTGGCCAAGCCGACGACGGCGACCAGCGAAGCGAGCAGCAGCGCTGCGCTCAGGAGCGCGGCCGCGTTGGAGGGCGGCGGCGTTGTCTTTTGGGCATCTTCTGTCGGCAGGAAATAGCCGCGATGCGAAATCGTCTGCACGAAAACATAGGAGCCGTAGAGCACGAGCGAGATAACGCCCGCAAAGATGAGCTGCGACGTGCTGAACAGCGGGCCGGGCGTGGTGGTCACGTTCGGCAAGATGAGCGTGAGGGTGGTGAGGGCGCTGAGCACCGCGAGCGCCGCGCTGGCGCCTTCGATTTGGAATCCCTGCGTGTGATGGCGCACACCGCCGGCCAGCAGGCACAAGCCGACGACACCGTTGCAAGCGATCATGACGGAAGCAAACACCGTGTCGCGCGCCAGGGCCGCCTTGTCGGCGGGTGCGCCCACCATGACGGCGACGATCAACGCCACCTCGATGACGGTGACGGCGATTGCCAATACGAGCGTGCCATAGGGCTCGCCGATGCGGTCCGCGATGACTTCGGCGTGATGCACGGCGGCGAACACGGTGGTGATGAGCGCTATGGCGGCCAGCGTGATAAGCCAGCCGCTGCCGCCCGTTGCGAACGTTGCGATCATGACGGCCCAGCCGAGCAGGGGCCAGGCCCAAGACCACCAGGGCATGCGCGTCGCCGTTGCTGCCATTCCGAGCGCCCCTAGTTACTGTCCAGAAAACTCCGCACCTTTGCAAATACGTCGCGAAACATTTCGGTCGTCAGCACGCCGGTGTTCGTGTTGTAGCGCGAGCAGTGATAGCTAGAAAACAGCGCCAATTCACCAATGCTTTCGTGCCGAAGTATATTGTGGCCGGCGTGTTTGAACACGGTCTGCGACTTCTTGGCGCCGAAGGCGCTCACCACGCTGTTATGCGCGACGTGGCCGAGGACGACGATAGCCTTGAGATTTTTCATCTCGGCGATGGTGGGCTTGAGAAAGTCGCGGCAGGTGTTGATTTCCACCGGAAGCGGCTTGTTCTCCGGCGGCACGCAGCGCACCGCGTTGGTGATGCGGCAGTCGGTCAACTCCAGCCCATCATCGATGCGCGCATCGAATTTGCCGTTGGCGAAGCCGTAGCGGCTGAGCGTCTCGTATAGCAGCAGGCCGGCATAATCGCCGGTGAAGGGCCGCCCGGTGCGGTTGGCGCCTTGCACGCCCGGCGCCAGGCCGACGATCAGCACGCGCGCATCGACGGGCCCGAACGAGGGCACCGGCGCGTTGAACCACTTCGGCTCCTTGGCGCGCAAAGCGGTGCGATACGCGACCAGCCGCGGGCAGCGCGGGCAGTTGCGCCCAGGCTTGCCTTCGGCGATCGGCATGGCGGCTGACTAGGGTTAGAGATTAATCTTCGAAGTCGTCGTCGTGAGCGCCGACCGTGGCGCCCGCACGTTGCGGGGCAGCCGGCGGGCGTTGGAGGAATTGCGGCGTGTGCTGACCCGGCTCGCCCGGACCGCGGTCGTGCATCGGCGCGCGGGCAGGGCGTTCGGATGGATCGCGGCCGATCTTGGCTTGCAGCGTGACGATGTCGGTGAAGATGTCTGCCTGGCGGCGCAGTTCGTCGGCGATCATCGGCGGCTGCGTCGAGATGGTCGATACGACGGTGACCTTCACGCCTCTGCGCTGCACGGCTTCCACCAGCGAACGGAAATCGCCGTCGCCGGAGAACAGCACCATGTGATCGATATTGCCGGCGATCTCCATGGCATCGACCGCGAGTTCGATGTCCATGTTGCCCTTGATCTTGCGGCGGCCGGTCTGGTCGACGAATTCCTTGGTCGCCTTGGTGACCACCGAATAGCCGTTGTAGTCCAGCCAATCGATCAGCGGGCGGATCGAGGAGTATTCCTGATCCTCGATCACCGCGGTGTAATAAAACGCCCGCAGCAGATAGCCGCGCGAGCGGAATTCCGTCAGCAGTTTCTTGTAATCGATGTCGAAGCCGAGCGATTTGGCGGTGGCGTAAAGATTGGCGCCATCAATGAACAATGCGATTTTTTCACCGGGGACCGTCATGTGGGCTTTCTCACAATTTTAAAGCGATAACGTCTAACTGGGTGATCCTGCGGCGGCCCGGCACGCATGACGCGCAGGCCTTAAATGCAGCGGATCGGCGTTAACAGGCTGCGGCGCCTTCGATCAATTCAGCTAGCGCCCCGCGGGCAGGCCATTTCCGAGAAAATCCAGCCGGATCGGCCTGTTCACAGTCGGGTTCTGTAACCGACACATACGGCTAATCCAAGACAAAAATACTTGAATTATCCGTCAGTAGGGGATACCTACCAGTTGATTTCAGCACACAGTTCCACCTGAGGAGTGACGAGCCGATGGCCCGTGTCACCGTTGAAGACTGCATCGATAAGGTAGAGAACCGTTTCGATCTCGTTCTGCTCGCCAGTCACCGCGCGCGGATGATCTCGTCCGGGTCGCAGATCACGCTCGATCGCGATAACGACAAGAACCCCGTCGTCGCCTTGCGCGAAATCGCCGAGACGACGGTTTCCCCGGGCGATCTCAAGGAAGATCTGATCCACAGCCTGCAGAAGTACGTCGAAGTCGACGAGCCCGAGCCCGAGGTGCCGCTGATCGGTTCGGGTGCCGGCGCTTCCGTCGATTCCGATGATACCGATGTTACCGCCGCGGCCCCGATGACCGAGGAAGAGCTGCTCAAGGGTCTCGAAGGCCTGGCGCCGCCGGAAGAAGTGCCGGAAGACGACGCCGAATAGCCGTTAAACTTAGGGTTTTCGCGACCATTTAAGACAAAGGCCCGGTCGTTGGACCGGGCCTTTTTGTTAATGACGCGGGCAACCTTTGCGCAAACCCTTGCGACCGCACTAAATTGACGTGATATCTAAGTAATGTGAGCCCGCGCGCATATTCGAGCGCCGGGCGCCGCCGAGGTCGCATGATGTCACGCACGCGCAACGATTTGCCGCGCATGCAAAAGCAGTCGCCGGTCCGGGCGCCGCTGGAGCGGCCCGCCGACGCCGTGGCGGACGTGCTCGACAAGCCATTACCGCCGAAGAAGCCGTTACAGATGATGCGGCAATACGACCTCATCGAGCGGGTCCGGCGCTACAATCCGAATACCAACGAGGCGCTGCTCAACCGCGCCTATGTCTACGCCATGAAGGCGCATGGCGAGCAGCGCCGCGCCTCGGGCGATCCGTATTTCTCGCACCCGATCGAAGTCGCGGCGATTCTTACCGACCTCAAGCTCGACGATGCCACGATCGCTGCGGCGCTTTTGCATGACACCATTGAGGATACCGCAGCCACGCGGACCGAGATCGACAGCCTGTTCGGGCCCGATATCGGCCGGCTGGTCGAGGGCCTCACCAAGCTGAAGCGTCTCGACCTCGTCACCAAGGAAGCCAAGCAGGCGGAAAATCTCCGCAAGCTGCTGCTGGCGATCGCCGACGACGTGCGCGTGCTCCTGGTCAAGCTCGCCGACCGTCTGCACAACATGCGCACCTTGCATTTCATGCCTCCGGCGTCGCGCCGCCGCGCCGCCGAGGAGACGCTGGAAATCTATGCGCCGCTCGCCGGCCGCATGGGCATGCATGAGATGCGCGAGGAACTCGACGATCTCGCGTTTCGCGAACTTTATCCGGAGGCTTACGAAGTGGTGAGCGGCCGGCTCAATGCGCTGGCCGACCGCAACAGGCTGCTGATCTCGGAAATCGAAAAGCAGCTCACCAAGAAATTGGCGGACCGCGGCATCGAGGCGATGGTGAAGGGGCGGCGCAAGCGGGCCTATTCGATCTGGCGCAAGATGGAGCGCAAGTCGGTCGGCTTCGAGCAGCTCTCCGACATCTTCGGTTTCCGCGTCGTCGTAAAGACGCCAACCGATTGTTATCAGGCGCTGGGCATCGTGCACACGACGTGGCCGGTCGTGCCGGGCCGCTTCAAGGATTACATCTCGACGCCGAAGCAGAACGATTACCGTTCGATCCACACCACGGTGATCGGGCCGAGCAAGCAGCGCGTCGAGCTGCAGATCCGCACCACCGGGATGCACGAGATCGCCGAATACGGCATCGCGGCGCATTCGCTCTACAAAGACAGCGCGGGATCGCCGACCGAATTGCTGTCGCGGGAATCGACAGCTTACGCCTGGCTGCGGCGGACCATCGAGCTGTTGGCCGAGGGCTCGAACCCGGAAGAATTCCTCGAACACACCAAGCTCGAGCTGTTCCACGACCAAGTGTTCTGCTTCACGCCCAAGGGCAAACTGATCGCGCTGCCGCGCAAGGCGACACCGATCGATTTCGCCTATGCGGTGCACACCGACGTCGGCAACGCCACGGTCGGCTGCAAGATCAACGGGCAGATTGCCCCTTTGACCTCTGAGCTCGTCAACGGCGACGAAGTCGAGATCGTGACCTCGAAAGGCCAGATCGCACCGCCAACGGCCTGGGAATCGCTGGTGGTGACCGGCAAGGCGCGCGCGGCGATCCGGCGCGCGACCCGCACGGCCGTGCGCACGCAATATGCCGGCCTCGGCCGCCGTATCGTCATGCGCTTGTTCCAGCGCGCCAAGATTGTCTATTCCGATGACAAGCTGCAGGGCGCGCTGCCGCGGCTGGCGCGCGGCTCGGTCGAGGATGTGATGGCCGCGGTCGGCCGCAGCGAGTTGAAGGCCTCTGACGTCGCGCGTGCGATGTATCCCGACTACAAGGAAGAGCGCGCCGCTTCGATGGCGGTCAAGCCGAAGGCGGAAAGCGGCTGGTTTGGCTTGAAGAAGCTGACCTCGGTGAAATTCAAGGTGCCCGGCATGAGCGTTGCGGGGCCGGCTATCCCGATCCGCGGCATCAACGGCGATCTGCCGGTGCGCTTCGCGCCCGACGGCGGCGCGGTGCCGGGCGACCGCATTGTCGGGATCCTGACGCCGGGCGAGGGCATCACAATCTACCCGATCCAGTCGGCATCACTGGCCGAGTTCGAGGACAAGCCGGAAAGCTGGCTCGACGTGCGCTGGGACGACGACGAGAACACGCCGCAACGTTTTCCGGCGCGCATCGAAATCCAGTCGGCCAACGAACCGGGCTCCTTGGCGACGATCGCGCAGGTGATTGCCGAGCATGACGGCAATATCGACAATATCCGCATGACGCGCCGCGCGCGCGATTTCACCGACGTGCAGATCGATCTGGAGGTCTACGACCTCAAGCATCTCACTGCCATTCTCGCGCAATTGCGCGCCAAGCCGATGGTGGCGAAGGCGGAACGGGTTAACGGATAACAACGCGTATGAGCCCGTCTTACCTTCGCCTTGGCGTCAATGTCGATCACGTCGCCACCATCCGTAATGCCCGCGGCGGCCGTCATCCCGATCCGGTCCGGGCCGCCAAGCTTGCCATTGCCGCAGGTGCAGACGGCATCACCGCACATCTGCGCGAGGACCGCCGCCATATCCGCGACGACGACATGGCGCGGCTGAAGGCGGAAATCAGCAAGCCATTGAATTTCGAAATGGCGGCGACCGACGAGATGGTCGCAATTGCGCTCAAGACCCGGCCGCACGCGGTGTGTCTGGTGCCGGAAAAGCGCACCGAGCGCACCACCGAAGGCGGGCTCGACGCGGTCAAGCAACGCGCGCAGCTTGCGCCGGTCGTGCAAACGCTAAAAGCAGCGGGCATCCGCGTGTCGCTGTTCATCGGCGCGCAACCTGCCCAGATCGAAGCCGCGGCCGAACTCGGCGCGCCGGTGATCGAGATTCACACCGGCAGTTGGTGCGACGCGCTCACGGAAGAGCGCGCCGGCGAAGCCAACGCCGAATGGGAGTTGATCCGGCAGGGTGCGCAAATGGCCAAGGGCCTCGGACTGGAAGTCCACGCCGGCCATGGCCTCGATTACGCGAGCGCGGAAGCCATCGCGGCGCTGCCGCAGATTGCCGAACTCAATATCGGCCACTTCCTGATCGGCGAAGCCGTGTTCGAGGGCCTCAGCGAGACCGTCAAATTCATGCGTGCGGCGATGGATCGTGGGCGCCAGAAGGCGGCTTCATGATTATTGGGATTGGCAGTGACCTCTGCGACGCACGGCGCATCGCCAAAGTGCTGGAACGCCACGGCGACCGTTTTCTCGACCGCATCTTCACGCCGGCCGAGCGGGCCAAGGCCGAGCGGCGCGCCAACCGGGTCGAAACCTACGCCAAGCGCTTTGCCGCCAAGGAGGCCTGCGCCAAGGCGCTTGGCACCGGCTTCCGGCGCGGAGTGTTCTGGCGCGATATGGGGGTGGTCAATATGCCGTCGGGGCGGCCGACCATGAAGCTCACGGGCGGTGCCTTGGCGCGTTTGCAGGCCATCACGCCGGCAGGCTGTTCGGCGCAGATCGACGTTTCGCTGACCGACGAAGGCCCGACAGCGCAAGCCATTGTTATCATTTCCAGCGTGCCTCTGGTGCCTTCAAACACCCCGGCATGAAGCCAGGAACGTCAATCCGTCCAATACCTTATACCCGACATGCGGCCTTATTCATTGCGTGTGCGGGACTCAGCCGCTACAAGGTCGCCGGGGAGCGCAAGCCGAGTTGCGGGACAAAAGGCCGATGAGCGTGACATCCGGAACAAAACGAAAAGAAGGCGGCATAGCCGAAACGATCCGCGTGATTTTTCACGCGTTGATCATCGCGCTGGTGATCCGGACGTTCCTGTTCCAGCCCTTCAATATTCCATCCGGTTCGATGAAGGCCACGCTACTGGTCGGCGATTACCTTTTCGTGTCGAAATATAGCTACGGCTTCAGCCAGTACTCGCTGCCTTTGTCGCCGCCCTTGTTCTCCGGCCGCATCCCTGACGGCTTTACGCCGGAGCGCGGCGATGTCGTGGTGTTCCGGCTGCCGAAGGACACGTCCACCGATTACATCAAGCGCGTGATCGGTCTGCCCGGCGACCAGATCCAGGTCATTGACGGCGTCGTCAGCATCAACGGCACGCCGGTTAAGCACGAGCGCGCGCCGGACTTCATCGAAACGGAAGAGGGCTCGCAGGCCACGCCGGTCAAGCGCTGGAAGGACACGCTTCCGAATGGCGTGAGCTTCTACACGCTCGATCTGGTCGATAACGGCTTTGCCGACAACACCCAGGTCTACACCGTGCCGCCCGGCAACTATTTTATGATGGGCGACAACCGCGACAATTCGACGGACAGCCGCTTCAGCCAAGTCGGCATGGTGCCTTTCGAGAATATCGTCGGCCGCGCGCAGATGATCTTCTTCTCGGTCTACGAAGGCGAACGCGCCTGGCAGTTCTGGCGCTGGCCGGTCGCGGTGCGTTGGAACAGGCTGTTCACGATCGTCCGATGAGCCGCAAAGTCGCCAAGGATCGATCGGCGCTCGAGGAGCGCATCGGCTACAAGTTCGCCGACAAAGCCATGCTGGAGCGCGCGCTCACGCATATTTCGGCGCTGTCGGGCGGCCCGCAGAAACGGTCCGAAAGCTACCAGCGTTTAGAATTTCTCGGCGATCACGTGCTCGGCCTGGTGATCTCCGACATGCTGTTTCGCGCCTTCCTGAAAGCGAACGAAGGCGAGCTGTCGCGCCGGCTCGCCGATCTGGTACGAAAAGAAACCTGCGCGGAGGTTGCCAAAGCGATGGATCTGGGACCGGCTCTCAAGCTCGGCAATTCGGAATCGCACGCCGGCGGTCGCCTGCGGGCGACGATCCTCGCCGATGCCTGCGAGGGACTGGTCGGCGCGGTGTTCATCGACGGTGGCTATGCCGCGTCCGAAGCGCTGATCGGCAAGTTCTGGAAGGAGCGCATGCTCAAGCCGCTGCGGCCGCTGCGCGATCCAAAGACGATGTTGCAGGAATGGGCGCAGGGGCGCGGCCTGCCGACGCCGGCTTATAAAGAGCTCGCGCGCACCGGGCCGCATCACGATCCGGAATTCCGCGTCGCCGTGGCGCTGCCCGACAAGCCCCCGGCCGAAGGCAAAGGCTCTTCGAAACGCGCCGCCGAGCAGGCGGCCGCGGCCGCCATGCTGACGCGCGTCGGGGTGGCGGTGGACAAGCTTGATGGTTGATCGAAAAACGCCCAGCAGGATGCCAAGCGACAGCGATACCCGCTGCGGCTTTGTCGCCTTGATCGGGGCTCCCAACGCCGGCAAATCGACACTGCTCAACGCGCTGGTCGGCTCCAAGGTCACCATCGTCTCGCACAAGGTGCAGACCACGCGGGCGCTGATCCGCGGCATCGCCATTGAGGGCAAGTCGCAGCTCATCTTCGTCGATACGCCGGGCATCTTTTCGCCGAAGCGCCGGCTCGACCGCGCGATGGTGACGACCGCCTGGAGCGGCGCACACGAAGCCGATCTGGTCGCGGTGCTGATCGACGCCCGCAAGGGCCTCGACGAAGAGGCCGAACAACTGCTGGCCCGGCTCGGCGAGGTCAAAGGGCCGAAGATTCTCATTCTCAATAAAATTGATCTCATCCCGCGCGACACGCTGCTGCTGCTGACCAAGATCGCCAACGAGAAGGCGAAGTTCGACTCCACCTTCATGATCTCGGCGCTGAAAGGCGACGGCGTCGCCGATCTTAAATCGTGGCTAGCCGAGCGCATGCCGCTGAGCCCGTGGCTCTACCCGCCGGACCAGATGTCGGACGCGCCGATGCGTCAGCTCGCCGCCGAAATCACCCGCGAGAAGTTGTTCGAGCGCCTGCATCAGGAATTACCCTATCACTCGACGGTCGAGACCGAGTCCTGGAAGGAATTGCGCAACGGCGAAGTTCGCATCGAGCAGACGATCTATGTCGAGCGCGAAAGCCAACGCAAGATCGTGATCGGCAAAGGCGGCCAGACCCTCAAATCGATCGGTGAATCGTCGCGGCGCGAAATCACCGACATCGTCGAGCACAAAGTGCACCTGTTTTTGTTCGTGAAAGTGCGCGAGGGCTGGGGCGACGATCCGGAGCGCTATCGCGCCATGGGCCTGGAGTTTCCGAAGGAGTGAGGCTGCCCTACACTAGTGGAGCGGATTTGACGTTCGCTACCCCTTGCCGCGAATATCTTAAGCGAACGTCAAATCCAAAGCTCCACTAGCAACAATAACCTGGTCGTGGTCCTTTGATTCTAACATTCGCAAAAGTGTCTCCACAGACGGGATGCGAATGTTAGAATCGGACCACTAGGCGCCCGATTCCGGAACAGCTCATGCAATGGACCGATGAAGGCATCGTAATCGGCGTTAGAAGGCACGGGGAGGCCAGCGCCATTCTCGAGCTGATGACGCGCGAGCATGGCCGCCATCTCGGCATGGTGCGCGGCGGCTTCGGCACCCGGATGAAGCCGATCCTGCAGACCGGCAATTCCGTCAGCGCCAGTTGGCGCGCCCGGCTTGACGAGCATCTCGGCAACTATACCGTGGAGGCCATGCGCCAGCGCGCCTCGAACTTTTTCGGCGCGCCGCACGCGATCTATGGCGTCACTCACCTCGCGGCGCTGATGAGGCTGTTGCCTGAGCGCGATCCGCACGCCGAACTCTTCGAAGTGTTCGAAGGCATCCTCGACCGGCTCGAAGATCCGGTGCTGGCGGCGCCGCTGGTGGTGCGCTTCGAGATGCAGATGCTGACCGAACTCGGATTCGGTCTCGACCTGGAGCAATGCGCCTCGACCGGCACGACCGATGAACTCATCTACGTGTCGCCGAAGTCGGGGCGGGCGGTGTCGCGCTCAGCCGGCGCGCCTTACGCCGACCGCATGCTGCGGCTGCCGGATTTCCTGCGCGACAATGATATGGAGCCGGCCGGCCGCGATCTCGAAGATGGCTTCGCGCTCACCGGATTTTTCCTGGCGCGCCACGTGCTGGAGCCGCGCGGCCAGGCGCTGACCGACGAGCGCGCGCATTTCATCGCGGCACTCACCCGCGCATTACCGGACGCAAACAAATTCAATCTATAAAAAAGCCGGCCCGGCTTTTGGCCGGGCCGGTTCGATCAATCTTCAGCGACCGGCGACTAGCGGCGGCAGACGCGCTCGGTCCGGCAAACCCGGCGGCCCATATGACCGCGGCGGCAGGTCGTTACCGAACGACAGTTGCGGCGGCCGTACTGGACCTGCTCGATCGGGGAGTTGGCGTTGGCGGCGTTGTCGAAGCCGGCGCCGAGCGTGAGCGCGGACGCGCCGGTCGAACCGGCAAGGCCGAGACCGAACGCCAGGACAGCGGAACACAAGATCATTCGCATGCGATTTCCTCTAGGTTAGTTCGTTGCTTTGAGAAGGATCGGGCGACCCGGCTTGCAACGAATCGAATTGCCGCGACGGTAGATCATCGCGGGTCCGGCAGCGAGCCAGCCTCGCCATCGTCACTAAGAGAAAGTGTCGAAATTCCGTCGCGATCTGAGTTCTCCACGTTTGACTCCGCGCGTCATCGCGCGGTCATATCTGAACGTTGGTTCACAAAGGATAATCGATGTCGGAACGTCTGAACGTTCACCGAAGGTTTGTGTGCGCGCTTGCCGCGTTGATGGCCGGCATGGCGGCGGCGTCGGCGCAAGTTAACGATCCACCGAAGCTGACCACGCACCAAAGCTACATCGAAGAAGTGACGCGGCCGGCCACGCTCGACGTGAAGGACCCGCTGGCGGTTTTTGCCTTCGTCTTGAATAGCCTGCCGGAGCGGGTGAAGGTCTATCCCACCGAGAACTATTTCTACTTCACCTTCAATCTGAACGGCTCGCCATACGCCGGCAATATCAGGCTCGACGCCAGCGACCGCGATCAGGGCAAGGTGCAGTTCGGCTATTACGAGCAGACCTCAGGCTGGCGCGACGATACGCCAATCGCGTTTCGCGTGCTCGACGCCTCGAGTGGCGTGCGGCTTGAGAAGCTCGAACGCTTCCTCTACCGCCTGACCTATTCCGGCAAGAGCGTGTTGTTCGAGCTTAACGATCTCTCGCACGTAAAGCCGCCGGCGGCGGCGCTGGCGCCGCGGGAGCGATTTATAGGGCCGATCTTCGATGATTCCGGAATTCGCTTCTTCCTGGTCTACAATCCGGCGATCAAAAATTTTCTCTATATCCTCGACGAGACCGTGAAGGTCGCGGACGATTTCTTTAGTAGCCCGAAGAGCGATCGCATCATCGTCGGCAAGCGTTCCGGCTTTGTGTTCTATCGCGACCGGCGTCTGGACCGCAAAATTCTCATCGGCGTCTATGAGGAGAACGTGCGGATCAACAACTACTTTGACGGTCCGTTCGATCAGTTGCCGGATAACTTCATCGAAGGGGAGGCACTGCGCAATGCCATCCTCGAGGTCGAGCCGGGCCTCAAAGGCGAGATCGATCGTTTCGGCGGTTCGGCCGATGGCGAGATCCGTTTTTCGATCGCGCCGTACAAGCCGTACAAGAACCTGCAGGAGTTCGACCAGGCCAACCGCTGTGCGGGCCGTCGGCATGCCTCGGAACGCGCCTACTATCGCTGTTTTATCTTCGACGACGAGCCGCAGGTCGGCGCTTGGCCGACACGGGCGCGACCTATGAACGTGCACAAGCGTTCGTCACCTGACGCGCCCGCCTCGCCACAATAGACAAACGAAACGGGCCGGCTTTTCAGCCGGCCCGTCTGGATCAATTCAACAATGCGTCGACTAGCAGCGATAGAACCCGCTGCGATAGCGGAAGTGACAACGGCCCCAGCCGCCGCCGCGGCCCCGGCTACCCCAGCGGTAATGCCCGCCGCGGCCCCTGCTACCCCAGCGCCAATGCTGGACCTGCGCCACGTTCGAGTTCTGGTTGGCGTTGTCGCCGATCGCCAGACCGCTAGCCGGCGCGGCGGAAGCGCCCGACACACCCGCCATCGCGATACCTGCAGCTGCAACCGCTGCCAGGACAATTGCTCTCATTTAAAGCTCCTCTCCTTGGATTGGACCTCACTAAACGGTCGGGAACAAGTTTAGTTCCATCCGAACTGTTTGCAACCCTGCCGTCACGGAGGTAGTGAACCTGCCGTTGAATCGAACACTAGCTTGGCGATGCAGCACGGCACGTGACCCGACTATTCATCAGTTGTTCATCCGGCCTGCCTGAAGTACCCCACCATCATGGGTAAGAGACTGATTCCCCCCGACAAGGGATCGATCGAAGAGGTCGGGCTGCGCGAGGCGCTGGAAGAGCGCTATCTCGCTTACGCCTTGTCGACCATCATGAATCGCGCTTTGCCGGACGCCCGCGACGGCCTCAAGCCTGTGCACCGCCGCATTTTGTACGGCATGCGGCTCTTACGCCTCGACCCGAATTCGGCATTCAAGAAATCGGCCAAGGTGGTCGGTGACGTGATGGGTAATTTCCATCCGCACGGCGACCAGGCGATTTACGACGCTTTGGTCCGGCTGGCACAGGATTTCTCCCAGCGCTATCCGCTCGTCGACGGGCAGGGCAATTTCGGCAATATCGACGGCGATAACGCCGCCGCGATGCGGTACACCGAGGCGCGGCTGACCCAGGTTGCCGGCCTCCTGATCGATGGCATCGACGAGGACGCCGTCGATTTTCGCCCGAGCTATGACGGCACCGGCGAAGAGCCCTTTGTGCTGCCGGCGGCATTCCCCAATCTTCTGGCCAACGGATCGCAAGGCATCGCGGTCGGCATGGCTACCTCCATACCCCCGCACAACGCCGCCGAATTATGCGACGCGGCATTATTCCTGATCGACAATCCGAAGGCTCGCAGCCGCACGCTGCTTAAATTCGTCAAAGGTCCGGATTTCCCGACCGGCGGCATCGTCGTTGATTCGCAGGAATCCATCGCCGAGGGCTACACCACCGGCCGCGGCTCGTTCCGGGTCCGCGCTCGCTGGTCCAAGGAAGAGACCGGCCGCGGCACCTATAATATCGTCATCACCGAAATGCCGTGGCTGGTGCAGAAGTCGCGGCTGGTTGAGAAGATCGCCGAACTCCTGAACGACAAGAAACTGCCGCTGGTCGCCGACGTGCGCGACGAGTCGGCCGAAGACGTCCGGCTCGTGATCGAGCCACGCGCCCGCACGGTCGATGCCGAACTGCTGATGGAATCGCTGTTCAAACTGACCGAGCTTGAGAACCGCATTCCGCTCAACATGAACGTGCTGGTCAAAGGCCGCATCCCCAAGGTGCTTGGCCTCGCCGAATGCCTGATGGAATGGCTCGAGCACCGCCGCGAGGTTCTGGTGCGGCGCTCCAAGCACCGGCTCGCCGCGATCGACCACCGCATCGAAGTGCTGGGCGGCTTCCTGGTCGCCTATTTGAATCTCGATAAGGTCATCAAGATCATCCGCAGCGAGGACGAGCCCAAGCCCGTCCTGATGAAGACCTTCAAGATTTCCGACGTGCAGGCCGATGCCATCCTCAACATGCGGCTGCGCAACTTGCGCAAGCTTGAGGAAATGGAAATCCGTACCGAGGAAAAAGAACTCAAAGAAGAGCGCACCAAGCTGAAGTCTTTGATCGGCTCGACCGATCAGCAATGGAAGACGATCGCCGGCCAGATCAAGGACATCCGCAATACCTTCGGACCGAAGACCGAGCTCGGCAAGCGCCGCACCGGCTTTGGCGAAGCGCCGGAGCATGACGAGGCCGCGATCGAAGAGGCGATGGTGGTGCGCGAGCCGATCACCGTCGTGGTGTCGGAGAAGGGCTGGATCCGCGCGCTGCGCGGCCACGTCAGCGACTTGTCATCCGTCACGTTCAAGACCGACGATGCGCTGAAATTCGCGTTCCCGACCGAAACCACCGCAAAGATTTTGATCTTCGCCGGCAACGGCAAGTTCTACACGCTTGAGGGGTCGAAGCTGCCGGGCGGCCGCGGCCATGGCGAACCCGTGCGCATGTATTTCGACATCGAACAGGACGCCGACATTGTCTCCGCGCAGGCCTTTGTCGGCGGTCGAAAATTTCTCGTGGCCAGCTACGGCGGTAACGGCTTCGTCGTGCCCGAGGACGAAGTGCTCGGCACCACGCGCAAGGGCAAGCAGGTCTTGAACCTCAAGGCGCCCGACAAGGCCGTCGCGCTGACGACCGTCGATGGCGAAATGGTCGCCACCATCGGCACCAAGCGCAAGATGGTGATTTTCGGCCTCGACGAAATTCCGGAAATGACGCGCGGCCGCGGCGTGCGGCTGCAGCGCTATGCCGACGGCGGGCTGTCGGACATCACGACGTTCAAGGCCGAAGAAGGCATGACCTGGCTCGACGGCGCCGGCCGCACCCAGACGCTGTCGCTGAAAGAGCTGAAAGATTGGCGCGGCAAGCGCGCCGATGCCGGCCGCATTGCGCAGGGCCTGCCGAAGAACAACAAATTCCGCGGCGCCGCTACGGCCAAGCCGAGCGACGACGAGTAACATCCTTAAACCGTCTCCTGAGGTGCGGGCGCGCGCTGGCGCGAGCCTCGACGGATGAGCGGCCAAGGTCTAGGCCGTCGCCCTTCGAGGGCGCCTTAGGGCACACCCATCGTCTCGCCCCGGCAAGAGGGAATGCCCCGAATGCCCACCATCCAGACGAACTGGCAAAGTTCGATTCCCTCTAGTTGCAACTAATTCGCAACAAGCTTGACCGTTCGAGTTCCGGCTGTCAGATTAGTTGCGACTAATTAGCAACTGCATGTCAGGATAATCCGTGACGCTGCGCACCGACTCGATTGAAAGCCCCATGGACGAAGGCAAAGTTGGCTGGCGTTACCGAATGGGGGCGAGCGAGCAGGCGAGCCTGTCCGAAGTGTTCGCGACTATCGCTGTCCCTGCCAAGGGCTCCTGGCTGCGCCACCTGATCGCCTTCTCCGGTCCCGGCTACATGGTCTCGGTCGGTTACATGGACCCGGGCAACTGGGCGACCGACATCGCCGGCGGCTCCAAGTTTGGCTACACGCTGCTCTCCGTCATCATGCTGTCCAACCTGATGGCGATCCTGCTGCAGGCTTTGGCGGCGCGGCTCGGCATCGCCACCGGGCGCGATCTAGCGCAAGCCTGCCGCGAGGCATATCCGCGGCCGGTCGGCATCATGCTGTGGATCGCCTGCGAGCTGGCGATCATCGCCTGCGACCTCGCCGAGGTGATCGGCACCGCGATCGCGCTCAAGCTGTTGTTCGGCCTGCCGCTGCTCGCCGGCGCGGTCGTCGCCGGTCTCGACGCCTTCCTGTTGCTGGCGCTGATGAACAAGGGCTTCCGTTTTCTCGAAGCCTTCATCGTCGCGCTGCTTATCGTCATCGCTGTCTGCTTCATGATCCAGATCGCGCTGGCGGCACCGCCGGTCGCCGCGGTGCTCGGCGGCTTCGTGCCGTCGTCGGAAATTCTGACCAATCCCGAGATGCTTTACATCGCCATCGGCATCATCGGCGCGACCGTGATGCCGCATAATCTCTATCTGCATTCATCGATCGTGCAGACGCGCAACTTCGAGAAAACCGAGGCCGGCCGTCGTCACGCCATCCGCTGGGCCACCACCGACTCGACCATCGCGCTGATGCTGGCGCTGTTCGTCAATGCCGGCATCCTCATCGTCGCCGCCGCGGTGTTTCACGCCAACGGCAAGACCGACGTCGCCGAAATCCAGGATGCCTACGCCCTGTTGTCGCCACTGCTGGGCGTCGGCATCGCCTCGATCCTATTCGCCGTGGCGCTGCTGGCGTCAGGCCTGAATTCGACGGTGACGGCGACGCTCGCCGGCCAGATCGTGATGGAGGGTTTTCTGCGCATCCGCCTGCCGCATTGGGCGCGGCGGCTGCTGACGCGCGCCGTCGCCATCGTCCCGGTGATCGTGGTCACCGCGCTCTACGGCGAAAATGGCACCAGTCAGTTGCTGATCTTCAGCCAGGTCATCCTGTCGATGCAGCTACCGTTTGCGGTTATCCCGCTGGTGCTGTTCGTGTCGGACCGCAAGAAGATGGGCGTGTTCGCGATCTCGCGGCCGGTCGCGGCGCTGTCGTGGACCGTTGCCGGCGTGATCCTGATCCTGAACATCAAGCTGCTGTTCGATACGATCGCCGGATAAGGACCTAGCTCTCCACCCGGCTCCAGCCGGACGGCATCAGGCGCTCCTGCGGCAGGTAGCGGCCTTTGTAATCCATCTTGCGCGAGCCCGGCACCCAGTAGCCGAGATAGACGTAGGCGAGGCCCATCGCCTTGGCGCGCTCGATGTGGTCGAGGATCATCAGCGTGCCGAGCGAGCGGTCGGCCGCCTCCGGATCGAAGAACGAATAGACCATCGACAGCCCGTCACTGAGCACGTCGGTCAACGCCACCGCGAGCAATTGCCCGGCACCGCGGCCGTTGATGCCTGAGTCGGGGCCGCGCTTGCGATATTCCACGACGCGGGTCTCGACGTGGCTGTCCTCGATCATCATGGCGTAGTCGAGGACAGTCATGTCGGCCATGCCGCCGTCGCGATGGCGGGCATCGAGATAGGCGCGGAACACCGAATACTGTTCGGAGGTTGGCGCCGGGTTGCGCATGTCGCCGATGATGTCGGTGTTGCGCTCGGCGACGCGGCGCATGGTGCGCGACGGTTTGAAATCGGCGGCGACCACGCGCACCGACACGCAGGCGCGGCAGGTCTCGCAGGCCGGGCGATAGGCGATCGACTGGCTGCGGCGGAAGCCGCCATGCGTCAGCAGGTCATTGAGTTCGCCGGCGCGCTCGCCGACCAGATGAGTGAAGACCTTGCGCTCCTCCTGGCCTTCCAGATAGGGGCAGGGCGACGGCGCGGTCAGGTAGAACTGCGGGGTGTCGCGGGAGTGCTGGGTCACCGATCATCCATCGTGCAATCGCGCTCTAGACTCGCCGCTAGCATTGCGCGCCGCGCGGCGGTCGTCAAAGCACTTATTTGGCACATATTTGTGCCCTTTTTGGGCGGTCAGTGGGCGGTTCCGGGCGCCATAAAGCCGCGCAACATCGCGGCACGCTGTGCATTGTTTATGATCACCGTGCCGAGCACGATGTCGTGCAACAGGCGGCGGCGCTGGTTGAAGAAGGCCACCAGCAGGACGAACGGCGAGAAAAACGACACCGAGAACCAGAAGGCGATGGCGTGCACCGCGCCGAGCACGAAATAGCCAGGCGCGCCGTACCAGGTGCGCATTTCCAGATCCATGACGCGCATGCCGATGGTGGCCGACCGCGGTCCGCCGAGCGTGACCCCGAAATAGACCAAAGCCCAGATCACCGAGGCCGCCGGCAGCATCCAGTACAGCGCCCAGCCGAGACCCAAAGTGACGATGCCGAAGGCGAAAATGAACATCGCGCCCAGCACGATGGGTGCCGCGATCACCAGGAAATCGACGCAGAACGCCACGATCCGGCGCGCCAGGACGCCCTCGAACAGTTCCGGGTTCAGGTCCGGGTCGTAGGCATGCGGTTTGATGTCGATCGACATGCGGTTGCCCCTTGCGGCGCGCCAGGGCGCCATCACAGAAATGTATAACAAACCGGGCCGGCGCAAGAGGGGTTAGCCGCCGCGGCTAGCTTGGACGCCGAGCTTGCGGCATGGTGCCGCGATTCCGCCGGAGAGTGAAGACCTTGAGCATCACGATCAAAGACATCGAAGCCGCCCGCCGCGTCATCAAAGGCGCGGTGCTGCGTACGCCGATGCTGCTGGCGCCGCGCCTGTCGGCGCTGACCGGCGCCGAGGTCTACGTCAAATACGAGAATCTCCAGGTCACCAATTCGTTCAAAGACAGGGGCGCGCTGGTCAAACTGACCGCGCTCACCGACATCGAGCGCAAGCGCGGCGTCATCGCCATGTCGGCCGGCAACCATGCCCAGTCGGTGGCCTATCACGCGGCCAGGCTCGGCATTCCGGCGACTATCGTGATGCCGGTGACGACGCCCTTCGTGAAAGTCGCGGCGACCCGCTCGCACGGCGCCGAGGTCGTGCTCTACGGCGACACGGTCGCCGACGCGCAGGCGCGCTGCGAGACCATCCAGGCCGAGCGCGGCATGACGATGGTGCATCCTTACGACGATCCGCTGATCATGGCGGGGCAGGGCACCATCGCGCTGGAGATGCTGGAGGACGTTGCCGACCTCGACTGCATCGTCGTCCCGATCGGCGGCGGCGGGCTGATTGCCGGCAACGCCATCGCCGCGCGCGCGGTCAGCCCGAAGGTCGAGATCGTCGGCGCCGAAACCGCTCTCTATTCCGCGGTATGGAACGCTTTGAAAGGAGAGAACCGCCCGGTCGGCGGACCGACTTTGGCCGAAGGCATCGCGGTCAAGAATGTCGGCAAGCTGACGCTGCCAGTGATCCGCGAATTGGTCGCCGACATCGTACTGGTCGACGAGGCGCATCTCGAGCGCGCGGTGAACGCCTACCTGACCTTGCAGAAGACCATGGCGGAAGGCGCCGGCGCCGCCGGCCTTGCCGCGCTGCTGGCGCAGCCCGCACGCTTCGCCGGCAAGAAGGTCGGGCTCATTCTGTGCGGCGGCAATATCGACCCGCGCATCCTGGCGTCGATCATGGTGCGCGAACTCGACCGCGAGTCCCGCATCGTGTCGTTCCGCCTGACCATTCCGGACCGGCCCGGCGTGCTCGGCCTGATCGCGACCAAGCTCGGCGAGCTCGGCGCCAATATTCTTGAGGTCGATCACCGCCGCCTGTTCCTCGACGTCCCGGCCAAGGGCGCCAAGCTCGACGTCACCATCGAGACCCGCGACGCCGCGCACGCCGCCGAGATCATGACGGCGCTCGATGCCGAGAACTACCACCCCCAGCGGATCGAGACCGGCGGCGCGATGGAGTGAGCGTCGGGCGGGAATATTTCAAGCTTGGCGAAGATGCAGCCGGCGCGTGCCGCACCGCGCATCGGCGCTGGAAGAATTCTCCCCAGAGAGAAAATTTCTTTCACATCTGCGGCGAGCCACGGAACAAATGATTTGGCTGCACGCGATTAACCACTGATATTTTGCGCATTAGGCGGGCGTCAATTTCAGCATAAAACTGCCAGTTTTGTGGGTCTTGTAGTGCGTCTGTTGCGACGGTTTGAAATATTCGAAATTTTATTTCGGATTTGACAGCAAAAATCATGCGCCGATAACGGCGCGATGTTTGACGCGAAATCGACCGACACAGCTGATATTGCAACGGTTATTGAGCCATCCGCCCGCCCGGATGTGCAGACGCTTCTGCGCAGCGCCGACATCGACGCGCTGTCGCCGGCCGACCGCATGGTCCGCCTTCGGAGCGTCACCGACGGCCGGATCGTGTTCACCCATGGCTTTGGCATCGAAGGCCAGCTTCTGTTGCACTGGATTGCCGAGCGCGACATCGACGTCGACGTGGTGACGCTCGATACCGGCCGGCTGTTTCCGGAAACCTACACGCTGTGGGCGGAGACCGAGCGGCGCTACGGCCGCCGCATCCGCGCCATCTATCCCAACAACAAGACGCTCGAGAAACTGGTCGCCAAACAGGGCATCGACGGCATTTACGAGTCCAAAGGGGCGCGCGAGGCCTGTTGCGACGTTCGCAAGGTCAAGCCGCTTGATCGCGCCTTGGCCGGGGCCTCGGCCTGGCTGACGGGTGTGCGCGCCGACCAGAGTTCAGTGCGGCACGATGCCGGCTTGCTCGGCTTTGACGACGCGCGCGGCTTGCTGAAGTTCAATCCACTGTTCGACTGGACGCGCGCCGACGTGCTCGCCGCGGTCAAAGCCAATAATGTGCCGATCAACGTCCTGCACGCCCAAGGTTTCGCCTCGATCGGCTGCGCGCCTTGCACGCGCGCGATTGCACCGGGCGAAACGGAGCGCGACGGCCGCTGGTGGTGGGAAAACGGCCACAAAGAATGTGGCCTCCATCTGCCGCGGACTGCCGGCGCGCGCTAGGCGGCCGACGCCAGTGTATCGACAGGGTGAGTTTAAATGGTTTTCGGGCGGTATTGGGCGCGGCGTGGAACCCGGTGCCACGCCATGGCGTTGTGAGCGAGGGCCGCCGTGGGGAGGCCGACCGACAGGTGCATGATGACCACGACCTACACGTCCCAGACACCCGCCAATGCCGACGCCAACGATGTCCGAGTCATGGCGGGGTGTAACGACGCCCTGCTGGCGGTCGGGCGCGTTCTCCTGGCCGTCATCTTCCTGATGTCCGGCTTTCAGAAATTCATGGACCTCTCCGGCGTCGCCGCGATGCTCGGGTCCAAGGGCCTACCTATGCCTATGGTCCTGGCGGCTGTATCGGCGACGGTCGAACTCGGCGGCGGCTTGCTGATCGTGATCGGCTGGCAGACGCGGATTGCGGCCTTGGCGCTGGGCCTGTTCACGCTGGTTGCCGCGTATTACTTCCACGACTTCTGGCACATGCCGGAAGGCGCCGAGCGCACCGACAACATGATCCACGCGCTCAAGAACCTGTCGATCTTCGGCAGCTTTCTGATGCTGGCGGCGGTCGGCGCCGGCCGCTATTCGGTCGACGGGCCGTGCACGGTGCACGTGCCGCCGACGATTACCTGATTAATTTGCACCTGATTACTTGGATTACTTGGGCTGCATCGCCCGCCATATCCGCTCGGATGTGGCGGGCATCTCTATGTGCGTGACGCCGAATTCGGACAGCGCATTGACCACGGCGTTGACCACAGCCGGAAGTGCGCCGACGCAGCCGGCTTCGCCGGCGCCTTTGGTGCCGAGCGGGTTGGTCTTGGTCGGCACCGGGTTTGACTCGACATGCATGTCGCAAAGATTGTGCGCACGCGGCATGGCGTAATCCATGAATGACGCCGTCACCATCTGCCCGCTTGAGTCGAAGTGGATGTCTTCCATCAGCGCCTGGCCCGCGCCCTGGGCGATGCCGCCCTGGATCTGGCCGTGCAATAGCATCGGGTTGATCACCGTGCCGACATCGTCGACCACGTTGTAGCGCACGATGTCGGCGACGCCGGTCTCGATGTCGATTTCGATTTCGCAGGTGTGGCAGCCGTTTGGGAAGTTCTGCGCGTTCGTCTTGTAAACCGCGGTGGCGACCAGCCCTGGCTCCATGTCTTTCGGGATTTTCGCCTGATCGGGAGCGGCAATCGCCACTTCCTGGATGGTCATGGTCTGATTGGTCTTCTTCGACGAGAACACGCCCTCGGCGAAATTCACGTCCTCCGGCGCCAGCTTGAAGGTGTGCGCGGCAATGGCGCGCGCCTTCTCGACCACTTTGGTCGCGGCCATCTGGAACGCCGCACCGGCCATGGTGGCCGAGCGCGACCCGCCGGTGCCTTCGCCGAAGAACACGGCGTCGGTGTCGCCCTGCACGTAGTGGATTTCGTGCGGATCGAGGCCGAGCTGCTCGCAGATGACTTGCTTGAACGTGGTTTCGTGACCCTGACCGCCGGTCACCGAGCCGGAATACATCGTCACGCTGCCGCCGCGGTCGAAGCGGATCTCGGCGCCCTCGGCGCCCGCCGAAGCCGCGCGCTCGATTGTGCTGGAAAATCCGAAGCCGAGCAGCTTGCCGCGCTGGCGGGCTTCGCGCTTACGTCGCTCGAAGCCTTTGTAGTCCGCCAGCTCGAGCGCCATGTTCATGCTCTTTTCGAACTCGCCGCAATCGTAGACGAAGGTGAGGCCGGTCTTGAACGGCATCTGGTCCGGCGAAATGTAGTTGCGGCGGCGCAGTTCAGTCGGATCGATCTTCAGCTCCGCCGCGGCAAGATCGACCATGCGCTCGATGATAAAGGCCGCCTCGGGCCGTCCGTTGCCGCGATAGGGGCGGACTGGATTGGTGTTGGTGAAGACGCCGCTGACGTCGACATACAGCGCCGGTGTGCGGTAGGTGCCGGCCAGCGTGCCCGAATTGAGGAAGAACGCCGGCATGTTGTTCTGCAGATAGGCGCCGATCGCGGCGATCGTGGTGACGCGCATGGCCATGAAATTGCCGTCCTTGTCGAGCGCCAGTTCGGCGTCGGTGACGTTGTCGCGCGCCTGCGCGTCGGACAGGAAGGCCTCGGTGCGCGTGCTCATCCATTTCACGGCGCGGCCGGTCAGCTTGGACGCCAGCAGCACCAGCGGCGCTTCGTTGAACACCGGCGTCTTCATGCCGAAGCTGCCGCCGACGTCGCCGGTGGTGACGTGCAGCTTGCTCTCCGGCACCTTCATCACCTTGGCGAGCCCCTGGCGATAAGTGTGGGCGCGCTGCAGCGGCGAGTGGATCGTGTAGCGGCGCTCGCCGGGATGGTAGTAGCCGACCGCGCCGCGCGGCTCCATGCAGGCCGCGGTGATGCGGTTGATGACGAAGTGATGTTTGACGACGTGCGCGGCCTTCTCAAACGCCGCATCGACGGCGGCCTTGTCGCCGATCAGTTCGACGAAGGCGATGTTGTCTTCGAACTGGTCATGAACGCGGGGCGCGCCGGGCTTGGCCGCTTCCTCTGTCGAGGTAACGGCGGGCAAAGCTTCGTACTCGACCTCGACCAGTTCCAGCGCGTCCTGCGCTTGCGCCGCCGTTTCGGCGACGATGAAGGCGACGCAGTCGCCGACCCACCGCACATAGCCGTCGGCCAACACCGGGTAGCGCGGCGAATGCATGGCTAAGCCGCCACGGCGTTTGGGGCCCGGATTGCCGGGCAGGTCGCCGTAGCCGGCGGCCTTGATGTCGGCAGCGGTCAACACTTCGAGCACGCCGGGCGCTGCCTTCGCGGCCGTGGTGTCGATCGAGACGATCTTGGCATAGGCGTGCGGCGAGCGCAGCACGACGCCGTGCGCCATGCCGGCATAGACGACGTCGTCGATAAAGTAGCCTTGGCCCTGCACCAGTTTCGGATCTTCGAGCCGAGACACGCCTTGACCGATTGCGAATTCACCCATGGCAATTTGACCTGTCGATTTCAGGAGTCACGAACGTGACGAGGGAAGGAGGGGGTTAGCTTTGTTTCAATTTTTCCGCCACGCGCGGCGCGAAATAAGTCAGCACACCGTCGGCGCCGGCGCGTTTGAACGCGGTGAGGCTTTCGATCATCGCGCGCTCGCCGTCGAGCCAGCCGTTCTGCGCCGCAGCCTGGATCATCGCGTACTCGCCGGACACTTGATAGGCGAAAGTCGGCATCGCGAAGGTATCCTTCACGCGCTGCACGATGTCGAGGTAGGGCATGCCCGGCTTGACCATGATCATGTCGGCGCCTTCCTCGATGTCGAGCGCGACCTCGCGCATCGCCTCGTCGGAATTGCCCGGGTCCATCTGATAGGTGCGCTTGTCGCCGGTCAGCGTCTTTGACGAGCCGACCGCGTCGCGGAACGGACCGTAGAAGGCGGAAGCGTATTTCGCCGCATAGGCCATGATCGACACGTCGGTGAAGTTCGCGGCGTCGAGCGCCTTGCGGATGGCGCCGACGCGGCCATCCATCATGTCGGATGGCGCGATGATGTCGCAGCCGGCTTGCGCCTGCACCACGGCCTGCTTGGTCAGCAGCGCCACGGTCTCGTCGTTGAGAATGACGCCGTGGCGCAGCAGCCCGTCATGGCCGTGGCTGGTGAAAGGGTCGAGGGCGACGTCGCACAGGATGCCGACCTCCGGCACTTCCTTCTTGATCGCTCTTATTGCTCTGCAAACGAGGTTGTCGGCGTTGAGCGCCTCGCTGCCGGTCTCGTCGCGCAGGCTCGGGTCGGTATAGGGAAACAGCGCGATGCAGGGGATGGTCAGCTTCGCCGCGCGTTCGGCCTCGCGCACCGCCTGGTCGACCGACAGGCGCTCGACGCCCGGCATCGACGCCACCGGGGTCCGCGCGTTCTGACCGTCCATGACGAAGAGCGGCCAGATCAGGTCGTCGGTGGTCAGCGCGTTTTCCTGGACCATCCGGCGCGCCCAGTCGCTGCGCCGATTGCGGCGCAGGCGGGTGGGGAGGTCGAGGCGGCCGCCATCGGCCGTAGCGCCGCCCTCAACCGGGGTCAGGCGCGTACGGGCTTCGATCGGACGGCCGAATTTGATCGCCATGGGGGTACTCCTGGCGGTGTTTTAACCGGTCCCGGCGCGCCCCGCCACCCGATATCCGGCCCCTTGACCCAGCAATGCATCCTAGGAAGGGTGGCGCGCATGGACTTCGACCTCACGGAAGAGCAACGCGCCTTTCAGGCCACCGCGCGGCAGTTCGCCCGCGATGAGATGATGCCGAATGCCCATGACTGGGACGAGGGCGAGATTTTCCCGGTCGCGGCGCTGCGCAAGGCGGCAGCCCTCGGCTTCGGCGGCATCTATGTGAAGGAAGACGTCGGCGGCTCGGCACTGAGCCGGCTCGACGCCGCGATCATCTTCGAGGAACTGGCGCAGGGTTGCACCTCGACCGCCGCCTATATCTCGATCCACAACATGGCGGCCTGGATGATCGACGCCTACGGCAGCGACGACACGCGCCGGAAATTCCTGCCCAAGCTCACGAGCATGGCGCACTTCGCCAGCTACTGTCTCACCGAGCCGGGCTCCGGTTCCGACGCCGCCAGCCTGACCACGCGCGCGCGCCGCGACGGCGATCATTACGTGCTCGACGGCACCAAAGCGTTCATCTCCGGCGGCGGCGTGTCCGACATCTACGTGGTGATGGCGCGCACCGGCGAAGGCGGGCCGCGCGGCATTTCGACGATCGTGGTCGAGAAGGGCACGCCGGGGCTTTCCTATGGCGCGCAGGAGAAGAAACTTGGCTGGAAGACGCAGCCGACCGCGATGGTGATGTTCGAGAACTGCCGCGTGCCGGTGGCCAACCGCATCGGCGCCGAAGGGCAGGGCTTCAAGATCGCGATGGCCGGACTCGACGGTGGCCGGCTGAACATCGGCGCCTGTTCGATCGGCGGCGCGCAGTTCTGTCTCGACCGCACCGTCGAGTATATGAAGGAGCGCAAGCAGTTCGGCTCGCGGCTGGCCGATTTCCAGGCGCTGCAGTTCCGCATCGCCGACTACGCTACCGAACTCGAAGCTGCGCGGCTGCTGCTGCATCGCGCCGCGGTCGCGGTCAGCGGCGGCGAGGGCAACGCCACGCGGCTCGCGGCGCAGGCCAAGCGGCTCTCTACCGATACGGGTTTCGAGGTGGTGAACGGCTGCCTGCAGTTGCATGGCGGCTACGGCTATCTGCGCGACCACCCGATCGAGCGGGTCTTGCGCGACGTCCGCGTGCATCAAATACTCGAAGGCACCAACGAGATCATGCGCGTCATTATCAGCCGCGCTATGCTGGGGAATTAGAATGGTTCGTCATTCCGGGGCGCGAGCCAGCGAACCCGGAATCCGGGGCTACATTCTGAGCGTGGTGCTCTGGATTCCGGGGCCACGCCTTCGGCGTGTCCCGGAATGACAAAAAAGAGGGAGAGACACATGGAACAGCTTCCGAGACTCTATCTCGCCAAAGACGAAATGATGAAGCGCGTCGCCAAGTTCAAAGACCTCGTCGGCTTCGACGGCGGTTTGCCGGACTCAAAGATGCCGGGCTGCGAGCGCACATTGTTCAACGTCATCGGCTTTCAGCCGCCGAAGGGCATCGGCGAGGGCGGTGTGACGTCACCGGTCGGCGCCGACGCTGCGAGGCTTGCCGCCATCAAGATCAGCGAGGGCTTCAACCTCGGCTACTGCAAGGCCAAGCCCGGCCACGGTCCCGAGATGCACAACCACGACACCAACGAGACCTTTATCCCGATGACCGGCACCTGGCGCGCCAGCTGGGAAGACGAGAACGGCAAGGTCGAGTACGTTGACCTCGGACCGCTCGACGTCGTGTCGTTCCCGCCCGGCATGATCCGCCGCTTCGAGAACGTCACCAAGGGCGATCCGAACGCGGAGTCGATCCTGATGTTCGTGATCGGCGGCGACGGCCCGCGCGCCGAGTTCACCGATCAGGCGATGGAGCGCGTGATCGCCGCGGGCGCCTGGGCGCCGGCGAAATGACAGCATGAGTATGTGGACCGGCGATCTGGCACTGGCGACGGCGGCGGTTTTCACCGGCGCCGCGATCTATGTGAATGTCGCGGAGCAGCCGGCCCGCCTCACGCTCGACAATCAGGCGCTGCTGACCGAATGGCAGCCGAGCTATCAGCGCGGCGCGATGATGCAGGCGAGCCTCGCCATTATCTCCGGCGTGCTCGCCGTCTTGGCCTTCATCCTGACCTATGACTGGCGCTGGCTCCTTGGCGCGGCGCTGATTTTGGCGCCGTGGCCCTACACCATCTTCATCATCATGCCGACCAACCACGTGCTCAAGTCGACGCCGCCGGCGCAGGCCACCGATCAGACGCGCGAACTGGTGCAGCAATGGGGAAGGCTGCATATGGGCCGCAGCGCGCTGGGCCTCGCGGCGGTCGCTGCGGATCTGTGGGCGCTGAATTGAGCGACATCCTGTTCGACCGTCGCGGCGCCGCCGGCGTGGTCACGCTGAACCGGCCGAAGGCGCTCAACGCCGTCAGCCACGCCATGGTGCTGGCGTTCCACGCGCAACTCAACGAATGGGCCAACGATCCGGCGATCACGCGCGTCGTCATCACGGCTTCGGGCGAGCGTGCTTTCTCCGCCGGCGGCGATATCCGCGCGCTCTACGATCTCGGTTTGGCGGGGAAGCACGACGAGGCGCTGCAATTCTGGGCTGACGAATATCCGCTCAACACCGCGATCAAGAACTACCGCAAACCATACGTCGCGTTGCTCGACGGCATCACAATGGGCGGCGGCGTCGGCGTGTCGGTGCACGGCTCGCATCGTGTCGCCGGTGACAAATTTTCGTTCGCGATGCCGGAAGTGAGCATCGGCTTTTTTCCCGACGTCGGCGCGACCTGGTTTCTGCCGCGCATGCCGGGCGGGATCGGTACTTATTGCGCGCTGACCGGCGAGCGCTTCGGCATTGCCGATGGCGTCGGCTCGGGCATCGCCACCCATCGCATTCCCTCAGCGCGATTTGCGGATTTGCTCGACGGCCTCGCCGGCACGGTGCCGGTCGACGCCGTGCTGTCGGTGTTCTCCGAACCGGCGGGGGAGGGGCCGATCCTGTCGCGGCGCGCGGCGATCGACCGGCTGTTTGCTGGCAACCGCGTCGAAGACATCCTCGATGCGCTCGACCGCGAGGCGAGTTCCACGACCACCGACGCCGAATGGGCGGGCAAAACCGCGGCCTTGATGCGGACCAAATCGCCGACGAGCCTCAAACTGGCGCTGGCCCAGGTCCGCCGCGGCGCTGGTTGGGATTTCGAGACGTGCATGCGCGCCGAATTCCGCTTAGTGTCTCGCATCATCCATGGCCATGATTTCTACGAGGGCGTCCGCGCAGTGATCGTCGACAAAGACAACAAGCCGCAGTGGCAACCGGCGACGCTTGCCGACGTGAGTGACGCCGAGATCGAGCGCCACTTCGCGCCGCTCGCGCGCGAACTGAAGCTACCATGAGCAGCAATCAGGGCGATCCCTTCACCAACACCGACTTCCAGTCGCTCGATCCCGTTCGCGAGAACGAGGGCGACGACGGCGTCGGACTGTGGACGCGGCGGCTCGTGATGTTTCTGCGCGTCATGGCGGCCGTGTCGATGTTCAAGGGGCTGTACCACTGGACGGAAGTCTGCGGCATCGGCACCGGCGCCGAGCCGTTCGAAAATCACTCGATCGCGTGGCAAACCGCGACGGTGTTCTTCGCCGTGATCGATCTGGTCGCCGCCGTCGGCCTCTGGCTCGCCGCCGCCTGGGGGGCGGTCATCTGGCTCACCTCGGTGGCCTCGATGCTGGTGCTGGTGATCTTTTTCTCGCAAGTCTTTGGTGGCGGCATTCTCACCGTGCTGCTGGAAGGCGGGCTGCTCGCGATTTACCTCGGGCTGGCTTTGAAATCGGCGCAGGAGCAGGCGCCGTAGCTACAACGACCGGGAGAGAAACATGTCGCGCATAGGATTTGTCGGACTCGGCAACATGGGTCTGCCGATGGCGCAGAACCTGATCAATGCCGGCCATCAGGTCGAAGGCGTCGATCTCAATCCGGTCTCGACCGAGAAACTCAAAGCCGCCGGCGGCACCGTCGTCGAAACGCACAAGGTTGCGGCGGCGCGAGGCGACGTCGTCATCACCATGCTGCCGGCCGGCAAGCACGTACGCGAGGTCTATCTCGGCCCCGGTGGCATCATCGAGAATGCCAATGCCGGCACGCTGCTGATCGATTGCTCGACCATCGACGTCGAAACCGCGCGCGACGTTGCCACTGCCGCGGAGGCGAGGGGCCTGATGATGCTCGATGCGCCGGTATCCGGCGGCGTCGGCGGTGCGACGGCTGGAACGCTCACCTTCATGGTGGGCGGCAGCGTGCAGGCGTTCACGCGCGCGCAGTCGATCCTGGAGAAGATGGGCAAGACCATCGTGCATGCCGGCGGCGCCGGCAACGGCCAGGCCGCCAAGATCTGCAACAACATGATCCTCGGCGTATCGATGATCGCGGTGTCGGAAGCCTTCGTGCTGGCGGAAAAACTCGGCCTCGATCACCAGAAGCTGTTCGACATCTCGTCGAAGTCCTCCGGCCAATGCTGGTCGCTCACGACGTATTGCCCGGTGCCGGGCCCGGTGCCGACGTCGCCCGCCAACAGAGATTACCAACCGGGCTTCACTGCGGACATGATGCTTAAAGATTTAAAATTGGCGCAGGAGGCGGCGAAGGCGAGCGGCGCGAAGACGCCTTTAGGCGCGAATGCCGAAAGGATTTATTCGTCATACGCCGGGAGCGGGGAGGGCGGACGCGACTTCTCCGGTATCATTCGCTTCTTGCGCGGCTGATTGCGGTTTTACACGCGGCTGAAACGTGAACAGCGGCCTCGCAAGGTGAACGAAGCGTTGCGTCGTTCGTTTCAATTGCGATGACAACGGAATCTTCACCGTTGCAAATAAACCTAATCTTTATGGTGTTATTTAAGCCGATTTTAGACTGCCCTTTATAGGGTGACGTATCGGGTCGAGGAAAACAGGGCCTCGGGACCGGGACGTTACGAAGACAAAAAATAAGGGGCGTTACACATGAAAGCCGTTGCGAAAACGGTCGAGTCCGCCGAAGTTGAAGCGCGGTTCGATCATATCCGGCCTCTCTATCATGAGGCATTGACCTTGGTGGAGCGGCTGCATCGCCGGCTGCTCGACGTTATCAAGGATGAATTCGATCGCCGCGGGCGCTCCGATATCAATTCGGTGCAGGCTCTGCTGCTCTACAATATCGGCGACAAGGAGTTGACGGCCGGAGAGCTGCGTACGCGCGGCTACTATCTCGGCTCGAACGTCTCCTACAATCTCAAGAAGCTGGTCGAGATGGAATTTCTCGATCACCAGCGCTCGCGCGTCGACCGCCGGTCGGTGCGCATCAAGCTGACTGACAAGGGCCGCGAAGTTCGCGACATCGTCGAGACGCTGTATCAGAAGCATGTGCGCACGGTCGAACAGGTGGGCGGAATCAATGCCGACGAGTTCGCCACGCTCAACAAGTCGCTGCATCGGCTTGAGCGCTTCTGGACCGATCAGATTTTGTACCGCCTCTAAATCCTCCTCTGAGGTGGATCGACTTAGCCCCGGCTCGTTTGGCCGGGGCTTTTTCGTTTGTTCCAAGGTCCGGGTATAGTGGCGCCGCGATGGCGGACAAATCCGAAATCTATTTTGAAATAACGATCATCGGCACGAGCGCGAAAGTGGTGGCGCTTGATGCCGCGACCGGCATCGAGGTGGCGGCGATCGGACCGGCCAAGGCGTCTGTGGCCGATCTAAAAAGGCTGGCGCTCGGAAAGCTCAAGTTGGCCATCGCGCGCGAGGCCGAAAATCCCTAGATATTGCGGTTTGCGGCCGCCGTCACGCCATCGCTTGGCGGTTGCCGGCCGATATGCTAATTCGGGATTCAACCCCGGAATAAGCCCCTAAGGCGGCGCCCAAGTGCTTGCGGCGCCAGGAGAACGTGATGTCGGCGACGTCGAACCCCAAGCCTGCCAGCGATGTGGAAGCCCTGTTTTCGGCGAGCCTGGCCGACGTCGACCCGGAAATCGCCCATGCCGTCGGCCTCGAGACCGGCCGCCAGCGCGACGAGATCGAGCTGATCGCGTCGGAAAACATCGTATCGCGCGCGGTGCTGGAAGCGCAGGGCTCGGCGCTGACCAACAAATATGCCGAAGGCCTGCCGGGCAAACGCTATTACGGCGGCTGCCAGTTCGTCGACATCGCCGAGACGCTGGCGATCGAGCGGGTCACCAGGCTGTTCGGCTGCAAATACGCCAACGTGCAGCCGCACTCGGGCGCATCCGCCAACGCCGAAGTGTTCTTCGCGTTGATGCAGCCCGGCGACACCTTCATGGGGCTCAACCTCGCCGCCGGCGGCCATCTGTCCCACGGCATGGCGATCAACATGTCGGGCAAATGGTTCAAGCCGGTGCCGTACAACGTGCGCCGCGAGGACCAGCGCATCGACATGGAGGAGCTGGAGAAGCTCGCCAAGGAACACAGACCGAAGCTTATCATTGCCGGCGGCTCGGCCTATCCGCGCATCTTCGACTTCAAGCGTTTCCGCGAAATCTGCGACGAGGTCGGCGCGCTGCTGATGGTCGACATGGCGCACTTCGCAGGATTGGTGGCCGGCGGCGTGCATCCGTCGCCGTTCCCGCACGCGCATGTCGTCACCACGACCACGCACAAGACGCTGCGCGGGCCGCGCGGCGGCGTGATCCTCTCGGACGATGAAGCGATCGCCAAGAAGATTAACTCCGCAGTATTTCCCGGCATGCAGGGCGGCCCGCTGATGCACGTGATCGCCGCCAAGGCCGTGGCCTTTGGCGAGGCGCTGCGGCCGAGCTTCCGGACCTATGCCAAGAACGTCGTCGAGAACGCCAAGGCGCTGGCCGAGACGTTGAAATCCGCCGGCCTCGACATTGTGTCGGGCGGCACCGATACCCATTTGATGCTGGTCGATCTGCGGCCCAAACGTTTGACCGGCAAGGTGGCCGAACTGGCGCTCGGGCGCGCGCATATCACTTGCAACAAGAACGGTATCCCGTTCGATCCGGAAAAGCCGACGATCACGTCGGGCATTCGGCTCGGCACGCCGGCCTGCACCACGCGCGGCTTCGGCGTCGCGGAATTCCGCCAGGTCGGCGAGATGATCGTCGAGGTGCTCGATGTGCTGTCGCAGAAGGGTGTCGACGAAGACACGCTGGTCGAACAGGCCGTGCGCGCCAAGGTGAAGACGTTGATTTCACGATTTCCGATTTATCCGCATTAATACGGCTTGAGAAAAGCAGGGGGCCCCGATGCGTTGTCCGAGTTGCGGAAGCCTCGATACGCAGGTGAAGGATTCGCGGCCGACCGAGGATTCCGCGGTCATCCGCCGCCGCCGCGTCTGTCTGACCTGCAATTTCCGTTTCACCACCTTCGAGCGCGTGCAGTTGCGCGAACTTACCGTCATCAAGCGCAACGGCCGCCGCGTGCCGTTTGATCGGGATAAATTGATGCGTTCGGTGCAGATCGCGCTGCGCAAGCGTGCGGTCGAGCCGGAACGCATCGAGCAGATGGTGTCCAAGATCGTGCGCGAGCTGGAAAGCGGCGGCGAGAACGAAGTGTCGTCGGAAGCGATCGGCGAAATCGTAATGGCGCATTTGCGCGAGATCGACGACGTCGCCTATGTGCGCTTTGCCTCGGTCTATCGCAATTTCGGCGAGGTCAAGGATTTCCGCGCCGCGCTCGATGAACTGTCGGGCGACGAAGATGCGCCGCCCGTGATCCCTGCGCGCAAATGAGCGAGCCCGCGCCTCAATCGACCAACGACGACGCGCGCTACATGGCGCTGGCGCTGTCACTCGGCCGCCGCGGGTTGGGCAATACCTGGTCCAATCCGGCGGTCGGCGCGGTGATCGTGAAAGACGGCGTCATCGTCGGCCGCGGCTGGACGCAGCCCGGCGGTCGTCCGCACGCCGAAATCGAGGCCTTGAAGCAGGCGAAGAAGGCCGCGCACGGCGCGACGCTCTACGCCACGCTGGAACCATGTTCACATACGGGAAAGTCGCCGCCTTGCGCCGACGCCATCATCAAGGCCGGCATCGCGCGTGTGGTGTCGGCGCTGGAAGATCCCAATCCGGAAGTCGCGGGGCAGGGCCATGAGCGCCTGCGCGCCAAGGGCATCACGGTCGATATCGGTCTTGGCGCGGACGAAGCGCGCCGGGCGCATGCCGGCCACATTACGCGCGTGCAGAAGGCGCGGCCTTTCGTGACGCTCAAGCTTGCCCTTTCGTCAGACGACAAGATCGGGCTCGCCGGCCGCAAGCCGATCGCGCTCACCGGCGAGGCCGCGCGCGAACGCGTGTTCCAGATGCGTGCGCAGCACGACGCCATTCTGGTCGGCATCGGCACCGTGATCTCGGACAATCCGCATCTGACCTGCCGCCTGCCGGGCATGATGGATCGCTCGCCGGTGCGCGTCGTGCTCGACGCGCGGTTGCGCGCGCCGCTGTCGGTGTCGGTGGTGTCGACGGTCAACGACACGCCGACCTGGATCTTCTGTTCGCGCAAGCCGTCGGACATTGCCGAGGAGATTTTGCAGCAGAAGGGCTGCAAGGTGTTTCGCGTCGATGAGCACAACGGCGAGCTCGATCTCGACGCGGTTCTGAAGGTTCTGGCCGAGCAGGGCATCACCCGGCTGATGGTGGAAGGCGGCGCGACCGTCGCGGCGTCGTTCGTCGGCGCCGATCTGGTCGACGAAGCGGTGCTGCTGCGCGCCGACAGGACAATCGGCAAAGAGGGCGTCAGCGCGCTCGAAGGCATGCCGCTGTCGGCGCTCACCGGCAAGATGACGTCGCGCGGCACGGAGACGCTGGGTGCCGATACGCTCGAAACGTTCGAGAGAGCCTAATGTTCACCGGTCTGGTCAGCGATGTCGGCGAAATCCGCTCGGTCAAGCCGGTCGCCAATAATCTGCACCGCATCACCATCTTCTGCAGCTATGACCGCGCCGGCATCGCGCAGGGTGCATCGATTGCCTGCTCCGGCGTGTGCCTGACTGTCGTGGATACCGGCGAGGAGGATGGTCGTACCTGGTTCGCGGTCGACGCCGCCGACGAGACCTTGCGCGTCACCACCGTCGGCCGCTGGCGGCACGGCTCGAAGATCAATCTCGAGCGCTCGTTGAAAGTCGGCGACGAACTCGGTGGCCATCTGGTCGCGGGCCATGTCGACGGCATTGCCAAGGTCATTGCGCGCGACGACATGACCGACAATGCTACGGTCAGTATGGCGCGCTTCACGCTACGCGCGCCGCATGAGTTGGCCCGTTTCATCGCGCAAAAAGGCTCGGTCGCGCTCGACGGCGTCTCGCTCACGGTCAATGCCGTCGAGGGCGACACCTTCTCGGTGCTGATCATCCCGCACACGCTTGCCGTGACGACCTTCGGCACGCTCGCCGAAGGCGACGACGTTAACCTGGAAATCGACACCATGGCGCGCTATGCGGCGCGGCTGATTGAGTCGCGGTAACGCGCGTGATCCCGAAAAATGTGAAGCGGTTTTCGGATAAGATCACGCGCAAAACAAGCAATAACAGCCCTTGTTTGGCGCACGCGCGCTTGCTACCACGCGGCTCAACAAGGAATCCGAACTTATGGCCAAGAAAGCTGGCGCCGCAAAATCGAGCGCCGCAAAAAAACCCGCGCGGCTGCGCATCCTCATCGTCGAGGCGCGGTTCTACGAACAGATTTCCGACGCTCTGCTGCGTGGCGCGATGAAGGTGCTGGACGAGGCCGGCGCCGAAGTCGAGCGCATCACGGTCCCGGGCGCGCTGGAGATTCCCGGCGCCATCGCCATGGCTACCGCCGCGCGCAAGAAGGCGTCGTTCGACGGCGTGGTCGCGCTTGGCTGCGTCATCCAGGGCGAGACCTATCATTTCGAGATCGTGTCGAACGAGTCGGCGCGCGGCTTGATGGACCTCACGATCCACCAGCAGCTTGCGATCGGCAACGGCATTCTCACCGTCGACACGCAGGCGCAGGCTACCGCGCGTGCTAACGACGACAACCGCAACAAGGGCGCCGCCGCGGCGCGCGCCGCATTGTCGATGGTCGCGCTCAAGCAGTCGTTGGCAGGCTAATGGCGATCGGCGCGCCCAACGGTGACAAGGACGCGCGCAAAGCCAACAAGCGCGGCGCGGCGCGGCTTGCCGCCGTGCAGGCGCTCTACCAGATGGATCTCGCCGGCACCGGCCTGAACGAGATCCTCGCCGAGTTCGAAAGTCACTGGCTCGGCCAAGAGGTCGAGGGCGCGCAATATCTCCCGGCCGAGGCTGCGTTCTTCCGCGACGTCGTCTCCGGCGTGGTGCGCGAACAGCGCCGGCTCGATCCGCTGATCGACGACGCACTGGCCAAAAGCTGGCCGCTCAAGCGCATCGAGGCGGTGCTGCGCGCGGCGTTGCGCGCGGGCGCCTACGAACTCGATCACCGCCGCGACATACCGGCGCGTGTCGTGGTTTCGGAATATGCCGACGTCGCCGCCGCCTTCGTCGAGCGCGACGAGACCGGCATGGTGAACGCCGTGCTCGACCAGTTGGCGCGCACCATGCGCGCGGCCGAATTTACTGCGTAGCTATGTCGGCATTGGCGGTGCGCTCCCTCTCCCCAACGGGGAGAGGGCCGGGGTGAGGGGGCCTAACTCTCCCGATAAGCTATAACCCCTCACCCGGATCGCATTCGCGATCCGACCTCTCCCTATGGGAGAGGTGAAGGAAGAAGCGGGACGCTATGACTGACGACGACAAAACCTCCGCTGAAGATCGTCTGATCGCCCGGCACTTCGCGCCGATCGCGACGCATCCCGGCGCGCTCGGCCTGTCGGATGACGCCGCCTTCATCAAACCGCCGCCGGGTTGCGACCTGGTGCTCAAGACCGACGCCATCATTGGCGGCGTGCACTTCTTCCCCGACGACGCCGCGCACACCATTGCCGGCAAAGCGCTGCGGGTGAACCTGTCTGACTTGGCCGCCAAAGGCGCCAAGCCGCTCGGCTTCCTGCTGTCGCTGGCTTTGCCGACGGGCCTCGGCGATGGCTGGCTCGCCGATTTCGCCAACGGCCTGCGCGGCGACGCGGTGCTGTTTTCCTGTCCGCTGTTCGGCGGCGATACCGATCGCACGCCGGGTCCGGCGATGATCTCGATCGCGATGTTCGGCGCCGTGCCGGAAGGCACCATGGTGCGTCGCGCCGGCGCCAAGCCTGGCGATTTGGTGTTCGTCTCCGGCACGATCGGCGACGCTGCGCTCGGACTTTTTCTGCGGCGAGGCGATGCTGACTGGAATCTCGAGCCGGCGCAGCGCCAGCACCTGGTCTCGCGCTATCTGCTGCCGCAGCCGCGCAATGCGCTCGCCGAAGCGGTGCGCCTGCACGCCTCGGCCTCGATGGACGTCTCCGACGGCCTCGTCGGCGATCTCACCAAGCTCTGCCGCGTGTCGCAGGTGGCGGCCGACATCGACGTTGCCCGCGTGCCGAATTCCGATGCCGCCAAAGCCGTGATCGCGGCCGACGCGACCAAGCTTGAGACTGCGCTCACCGGCGGTGACGACTACGAAATCCTGTGCACCGTGCCGCCGGCAAAGGCCGACAGCTTCCGCGCCGCGGCGCAGGCGGCCAATGTCCCGGTCACCGAGATCGGCGTTATCGCGGCCGGCGAGGGCGCCCGTTTTCGCGATGCGCAAGGCCAGCCGCTCACGTTCAAGCGCATGTCGTTCAGCCATTTCTGACGGTGTGCCGGGCGCGCCAACCGCGCTATAGTCGGGAAAACAATACTCAAGGGAAGCCCCAAGGAAACACCATGCACGACATGACGGCCAAGCCGGCTAACGCCTCGGCTGCAACGATGAGCAAGCTCGAGAATCAGAAAAACCACCGCCGCTTCCCGACCACGGCATGGATGCGCCGCGAAGCGCCGCGCAACGTGCCGCTCTTCGCCTATGAATACGGCGACACCGGCGCCGGCAATGACGGCGGCATCGCCGACAACTGGTCGGCCTTCGACGCGATCAAGATCGTGCCGCGCTACGGCGTGATGCCGTCGCTGCCGCCGGTCGACGTCGAATTGTTCGGCACCCGCTATTCAGCGCCGATCGGCATGGCTCCGATGGGCGGGCCGTCGCTGGTCTGGCCTGGCGCCGATCTGCTGATGGCGAAAGCCGCCCAACGCGCCCGCGTGCCGTACACGCTGAGCGTCGCCGGCGGGCTCACGATCGAGGAAGCGGCGGCCGCCGCACCCGATGTGTTCTGGCTGCAGCTCTACCGCTTCTGGCAGGACGATCACAAAATCGGTTTCGACCTGGTGCGGCGCGCGCAAGCCGTCGATGCCAAGGTGCTGGCACTGACATTGGACGTGCCGGTGCGCACCACGCGCTCGCGCGAAACCTACGCCGGGCTTGCCGGTGAATTCCATCCGACCGCGCGCATGATCTACGAGATGATGATCCGGCCGCGCTGGCTGATGGCGCTGTTGCGCAACGGCTATCCGCGCTTCGCGACGATTTCGCACTATGCCAACAGCAAGAACACCAACGAGATCATCCGCTATGCGCGCCAGCGCATGGGCGGCGCGTTCTCGTGGGACGAAGTCGCGCGCTATCGCGACGCCTGGAAGGGGCCGATGGCGTTGAAGGGCATCATGCATCCGGCCGATGCCGAGAAGGCGGTGTCGCTCGGCGTCGAAGGCATCTGGATCTCCAACCATGGCGGCCGCCAGATCGAGGCGCTGATCCCGTCGATCGATGTCCTGCCGGCCATCGCCGCCGCGGTCGGCACGAAGGCCACCATCGTGCTCGACAGCGGTGTGCGCTCGGGCCAGGACGTGATGCGCGCGCTGGCGCTCGGCGCCGATGCGGCTTTTGCCGGCAAGTCGTTTTTGTGGGCGGTCGGCGCGCTCGGCGATGCCGGGCCGGAACAGTTGGTTTCGCTCTACATCGACGAGCTGCGCGCCTCGCTCGGCCAGATCGGCGCGCTGTCGCCGAAGGAAGCCCGCGACGCGAAGATCATCCATCCGGGCAGGGTGGAGTTTTAATCTGACGAATGGCGCGGTTCTTACCTCTCCCCGCATGCGGGGAGGGGTCGCCCGCCGAGCATCGCGAAGGCGGGCGGGTGAGGGGGGCTCTCGATAATCCGCGCTCTTAGAAATTCCCCCTCACCCCGACCCTCTCCCCGCGAGCGGGGAGAGGGAGAAGGCCACAACCCAGCCCTGCACCCACCGCAGTAGTCCCATTCTCTTTTGGCCGCTAAAGAGAGAACGCTTTTACCGGGAATCGCACCATGTCGGCCATTGCCGAGCCGCATCCGCACGTATTCGACGACGGCCTCGCCAAGCGCAATGCCATAGTGCTGGCGGTGGCGCAGGCTTTGGCCGGCGGCAACAACATCGTCATCGTCTCCACCTCGAGCATCATCGGCGCCGTGCTGGCGCCCGACAAAGGCCTCGCCACCTTGCCGATCACTTGCATGGTGCTGGGCATGTGGCTCGGTACGTTGCCGGTCGGTTGGCTGGCGCGAAATTTCGGCCGCCGGTTCGCGCTGCAGACCGGCTCGCTGTTCGGCATCGCCTCCGGGTTGATTTCGTACACCTCGGTGATGAGCGGCTCGTTCTGGATTCTGCTGCTTGGTACTTTCTGCGGCGGACTCTATGCCGCCGCGCACCAATCCTACCGTTTTGCCGCGGCCGACACGGCGAGCGAGAAGTTCAGGCCCAAAGCCGTGTCGTGGGTGCTGGCCGGCGGCGTGTTCGCCGCTTTGATCGGGCCGCAGATCGTGATCTTCACCAAGGATATGCTGTCGCCGCATCTGTTCGCTGCGAGCTTCCTCGGCCAGTCGGCCTGCGCAGTCATTGCCGCTATCGTGCTGATGTTCGTGAAAGTGCCGCCGCTGCCCGCGGTGCGCGCCTCGCAAGGCCGTCCGCTTGGCGAAATCGTCTTGGTGCCGCGCTTCCTCGTCGCGGTCGCCTGCGGCGTCGCTAGCTTCGGCTTGATGAACATGGTGATGACTTCGGCGCCGCTCGCCATGGTCGGCTGCGGCCATTCTGTCACCGACGCCACGCTCGGCATTCAGTGGCACGTGCTGGCGATGTATTCGCCGAGCTTCTTCACCGGCAGTTTGATTGCGCGCTTCGGGTTGGCGCGCATCACCGGCATGGGCCTGGTGCTGATCGCTGCCGCCGCGGCGGTGGGGATTGCGGGCACCAGCGTCACGCATTTCTGGAGCGGGCTGGTGCTGCTGGGCCTCGGCTGGAATTTCGCCTTCATCGGCGCCACGACCATGGTGACGCAGTGCCACCGGCCGGAAGAGCGCAACAAGGTTCAGGCCTTCAACGACTTCCTGATCTTCGGCGGCATGGCGGTGACGTCGTTCTCGTCCGGCCAGATGCTTGCTTATCTGAGCTGGCAGGCGATCAACGAGGTCGTGTTCCCGTTCATTCTCGTCGCCGGCGCGCTGCTGCTGTGGCTCAATGTCCGCAAGAGCGCGGCGGTATGAACGGCTAGACAGTCGCGCCGTTACGAAGCCGGTCCATCCTCATCGGGAACGAGATAGGCGACGATGCGCGCATCCTGCCAGATCTCGATGTCGTGACCGTTGAAGTGTTTTTTGGCTTCCTCGAGCGCTTCATGGTCGCGGGCAAAATCGCAGACGATCGGCGGCCCGGCGACGCGGCCGTTTTTCGTGATGGGATAAAAGCGATAGACGGACATGGCGTCCGAATTCCACGTTGATCTGCCGCATTTTAGGACAGTCCCCTGGCGTGGTCTGTCCGGTCATGGACAGTCAAATTCCCGGCGATTGCGCTTGACAAAATCCCCACCAATAGGTTTATAGTCTAATCGTCCGATCCACCGAGGGGCGTCTTCGCGAGACGTTTCGAAGATGGGATCGGATGCGGCGCCTGCGGGCGGGGCTCGTAACCCCGCACTCGGGAGGCCTCGGGACCCGATCGGGCGCCACTACGGGCGCTCCGCGAGGAGCTCGCTGGACTGGAACTGGCACGTTGCCTCGTCCCAGGAAACGCGGACCCGAGGACAGAAATCGCCGCGATGGAGCGCCGAGAGGCGCGCGCATCTCGCCAGATGCGCACGCACCGCAAGGTGCGGATCCACGATGTTGCGCCGCTCGGCGCTCCGTCCCCCTCGGTTTGTCCGAGGGGGCAAAGAAGGCGCCCCGGAATCGGGGCAGGGACGACGGCCTACCCGGGGCCGACAAAGAATACGGGCGCTTTCGCTTGGGCTAACACTTGGGCCAACGTTTGGGCCAAGTTATCCGCACATTTAGGCACACCGGCGGGCCGCCAGAGGCATTTGCGACGATTCCGCGTTGCATCGTTGCCTAGATTTTGGCTATATCCGCGCGCTTTCCCGGTCGGGGTGAAGCGCCCTCAAAGCGGCCATCCTCGACGCTCCTGTGCCGGCGGGAGCGTTTTCCCGCCCGCATATTCTCAACTCGAGGTTGGATTCATGACTGCTCTATGGGCCATTATTGCCTGCGGTGCACTTTCGATCGTGTACGGCATATGGGCGATTAAGTCGGTGATGTCGGCGGATGCCGGCAACGCCCGGATGCAAGAGATTGCGGCTGCGATCGCTGAGGGCGCGCAGGCCTATCTCAAGCGCCAGTACATGACGATCGGCGTCGTCGGCATCGTCGTGCTCCTCGTCCTCTGGTATTTGCTCGGCAGCCTCACGGCGCTCGGCTTCCTGATCGGCGCGGTGCTCTCGGGCGTCGCCGGCTTCATCGGCATGAACGTCTCGGTACGTGCCAACGTGCGTACCGCGCAGGCGGCGACCAAGTCGCTCGCCGCGGGCCTCGACATCTCGTTCAAGGCCGGTGCCGTCACCGGCATGCTGGTCGCGGGTCTCGCGCTCCTTGGTGTTGCGATTTATTATTTGGTCCTCACGGGGCCGCTGAAGCTCGCGCCTGAGAGCCGCACCGTCATCGACGCGCTGGTCGCGCTCTCGTTTGGTGCCTCGCTGATCTCGATCTTCGCGCGTCTCGGCGGCGGCATCTTCACCAAGGGCGCCGACGTCGGCGCCGACTTGGTCGGCAAAGTCGAAGCCGGTATTCCGGAAGACGATCCACGCAACCCGGCGACCATCGCCGACAACGTCGGCGACAACGTCGGCGACTGCGCCGGCATGGCGGCCGACTTGTTCGAGACCTACGCGGTGACGGTCGTCGCCACGATGGTGCTCGCGGCGATCTTCTTCGTCGGCCAGCCGATTCTTGCCTCCGCGATGCTTTATCCGCTCGGCATCTGCGGCGCCTGCATCGTGACCTCGATCGTCGGCACGTTCTTCGTCAAGCTTGGCGCCAAGGGCTCGATCATGGGCGCGCTGTACAAGGGTCTGATCGTCGGCGGCGTGCTGTCGATCGGCGGCCTTGCCATCGCCACCCACTACCTGATCGGCTGGGAAACGATCGGCACCGCGAACGGCGTCGCGATCACGGGCAAGAACCTGTTCATCTGCGGCGTGCTCGGTCTCGTCATTACCGGCCTGATCGTGTGGATCACCGAGTACTACACCGGCACGGGCAAGCGTCCGGTGGTGTCGATTGCGCAAGCGTCGGTCACCGGCCACGGCACCAACGTCATCCAGGGTCTCGCGGTCTCGCTCGAATCGACCGCGATGCCCGCGATCGTCATCGTTGCCGGCATCATCGTCACGTATCAGCTCGCCGGCCTGTTCGGCACGGCGATCGCCGTGACCACGATGCTCGGTATCGCCGGCATGATCGTCGCGCTCGACGCCTTCGGCCCGGTCACCGACAACGCTGGCGGCATTGCCGAAATGTCCGGCCTGCCGAAGGAAGTGCGCCACAACACCGACGCGCTCGACGCGGTCGGCAACACCACGAAAGCCGTCACCAAGGGCTACGCGATCGGCTCGGCCGGTCTCGGGGCGCTGGTGCTGTTCGCCGCCTATACCAACGACATCAACGCCTTCATCAAGCAGGGCGCGCCGTACTTCAAGGATGTCGGTACGGTGTCGTTCGACCTGTCGAACCCTTACGTCGTCGCGGGTCTCATCTTCGGCGGCCTGATCCCGTACCTGTTCGGCGGCATCGCGATGACCGCGGTCGGCCGTGCGGCCGGCTCGGTCGTCGAGGAAGTGCGCCGTCAGTTCCGCGAAAACCCCGGCATCATGAAGGGCACCTCGAAGCCCGACTACGCCCGGGCCGTCGACTTGCTGACCAAGGCCGCGATCAAGGAAATGATCATTCCGTCGCTGCTGCCGGTGCTGTCGCCGATCGTCGTCTACTTCGGCGTGCTCTGGATCTCGGGCTCGAAGGCCAACGCCTTCGCGGCGCTCGGCGCTTCGCTTCTGGGTGTGATTGTGAACGGCTTGTTCGTTGCGATCTCGATGACCTCGGGCGGCGGCGCCTGGGACAACGCCAAGAAGTCGTTCGAGGACGGCTTCACCGACAAGGACGGCGTCGTGCATCAGAAGGGCAGCGAGGCCCACAAGGCCTCGGTGACCGGCGACACCGTCGGTGATCCCTATAAGGACACGGCGGGTCCCGCCGTGAACCCGGCGATCAAGATCACCAACATCGTGGCCTTGCTGCTGCTGGCGATCCTCGCGCACTAAGAGCGTGTGACCCCGAAAAGTGGAAACCGGTTTTCGGATCAGGTCACACGCAAACTAAAGAGCGCTAGACATCACGAAATAAAAAAGGGCCCGCGCGTTGCGGGCCCTTTGCTTTGCGTTCCGAATTTTTCGTCCGGCTACTGCGTCATCATCTTCGGCGCGAAGCTCTTCAAGATGCCACGCAGATAGCTCAGCTCGGCGCCGCCGGTCGGTGTGGTGTTCGTCAGGAAGTCGAATACCCTGCCGTCTTTGATCCCGTAATTGGCCAGCCGCTCGACGCGGCGCTCCTTGTCGAAATAGACCGCGACCACGCGCTGGTCGACCACTTCGTGCGGCATGAAGGCGGCGGCGCGCTCGGTCTTCTGCGAGATGTAATAGAACGCTTCGCCGTTGACGGTGGCGACGGTCGACGGCGTGCCGAGCACGATCAGCACTTGTTCCTGCGACGCGCCGACCGGGATCTGCTCGAGTGCGCCGTCGGGCAGCACATAGCCGCGCTGCAACGTTTCGCCCATGCCGCAAGCGGCGAGCGAAAGTGCGCCGGAAAGCGCCAGCGCGAGGCGGGCGGCGCGATAACGGCGCAGCGCGACATTGGACACCAAGCCCGGCTTCCTCATTTTGAAATTCATGCGCCCCTGATATCGTCCTTGCATCGGTGGCCGCGTTGACCTAACCGGCGGTGAAGCCGCTCCAGCCCGCGAAACCAAGAACGATGATCTTTACCCGTTTTCGCCGCGCGCCGCGCGGCCCAGACACCATTTCCGCCCTGTATGGCATGATCGTGGCGCAGGCGCGATTGCCGTGCTTTTACCGCGACTACGCGGTCGCCGATACGGTTAACGGCCGCCTCGACCTCATCCTGCTGCACCTGGCGCTGGGGCTCGACCGGCTCATGCGGGATCCGGCGCTCAAGGAGCTCGGGCAGGGCGTTTTCGACCGGTTTTGCAAGGATATGGACGGCAATCTGCGGGAAATGGGCATTGGCGACCTCAAAGTGCCCAAGGAGATGAAGAAGATCGGCGAGGCCTTTTATGGCCGCTCGCAGGCCTATCAGGCCGCGCTGGGCGAATCAGGGGACGAGGCGCTGGTCGAGGCCATTGTCCGCAATATTTATGGCGGATCGGCAGCCGAAATGGCTGCGGCGCGCCGGCTGGCGGTTTATATGAGGGTGGCGGCGGGCGATCTTGCGGTCCAGGCGACGGCCGATCTCGCCGCCGGCCAAATGCGGTTTCCTGACCCGGCCGCGGTCCCTTGAAGACCACTGGAAAAAGCGTGACCCAATGGACAAAGTGATTTCCCCATGGAGCGTGCCGGTGGCGGTGGATGACATCCCGGACAGCGGCATGCATGTCGAAATCGACGCCCCGGCCGAGATCCGCGCCCAGGTGCTGGCGGTGGTCGAGGGCCTCTCGACGGTGCGCGAAATCCTTAAGCTGTCGGGCGTTTTCGACCTCACGCGGCGCGGCGCCCGGGTGCATGTCGAAGGCCATGTCCGGGCCAAAGTCGGCCAGACCTGCGTGGTGACCCTCGAGCCGGTTGACAGCGACATCGATGAGACCGTGGACCTGATGTTCGCACCAAGCCACGCCGAAGCGGCGCGGGCGGGTGAGGAAATCGACGTGACGCTGGATCGTGACCCACCGGAACCGCTGACTGGCGGCACGGTCGATTTTGGCGCCTTGGCCACCGAATTCCTGGTGCTGGGAATCGACCCTTATCCCCGCAAAAAAGACGTGGAGTTTGCCCCGGTGACCATCGGCGAGGAGGGCCCGACGCCATTTGCTGCTTTGGAAGCGCTCAAGAAGCGCCTCGGCGGCGGCCAGACGTGACCCGGTGCCCGCATTGTGGAACTCAGGCGATAACCGGCTTGTCTGTAGCGGCCCAGCGGTTATGTTCGCGCCCGTGCAGACAGCCCAGGTGACTCTATTGCCGGCGCGCAAGCTAACGCCGCCAAGGTCGATCCATGCCCGATAAGGTCCGCATCGCGATTGACGCCATGGGCGGTGATCATGGTGCCTCGGTCCTGTTGCCGGGGGCCGAAATCTCGCTCATCCGTCATCCCGACATCGAATATCTGCTGTTCGGCAACCGCGAGGTCGTCGAGCCGCTGCTCGACCGCCTGCCGAAGCTCAAGGCCAAATCGAAGTTCGTCCATACCGAGATATCGATCCGGATGGACGACAAGCCGAGCCAGGCGTTGAAATATGGCCGCTGGAAGTCGTCGATGTGGCTGGCCATTGATGCCGTCAAGAAGGGCGAGGCCGACGTGGTCGTCTCGGCCGGCAATACCGGCGCGCTGATGGCGATGTCGCGCTTCAATCTCAAGATGATCGAGGGCATCGAGCGCCCGGCGATCGCCGCGATCTGGCCGACGCTCAAGGGCGAGTCGGTTGTGCTCGATGTCGGCGCCTCGATCGGCGCCGACGCGGCTCACCTCGTCAACCTCGCCGCCATGGGCAGCGCCATGGCCCGCGTGCTGTTCGATATCGAGCGGCCGACCGTCGGCTTGCTCAATATCGGGGTCGAGGAGGTCAAAGGCCTCGAGGAAGTGCGCGAGGCCGGCGCCCTGTTGCGCGAGGGCCAAACCCCACATTTCGCCTATCACGGTTTTGTCGAAGGCAACGATATTGGCAAAGGCGTGGTCGACGTCGTCGTCACCGAAGGCTTTGCCGGCAATATCGCGCTCAAGACCGCGGAGGG
>Ga0193699_10000082_pt1 | contig 44616 bp, 39 predicted proteins | sample L3c2metaG_FD_160095 | JGI IMG/M metagenome (GOLD analysis project Ga0193699, IMG submission 160095) | Soil microbial communities from a riparian zone of the East river system, Colorado, United States - L3c2 | ecosystem: Environmental > Terrestrial > Soil > Riparian zone | place: USA: East...
AGCACCCAACGACAACGGGCGGGGCGCTTCGCGCCCCGCCCACCCGCCACGGGCCTGAAAACCGGCCCACACCCAACAGCGGCCCCGCCAGACCACGCCCGCGCCGCTTAGCGACCCACGCTCCTAGGCCTCGGCGGCGACCGGCGTGTCCTCGTCCTCGGCGACGCCGCCCTCGACCGGGTCGGAGTCGAGCTCCGCGGCGTCGGCCTGCGCGAACAGCGAGGGGTCGCGCTTGGAGCCCTTGATGATGTCGTCGGGCGTCGACAGGATCCGGCCCTGCTTCATCGTGAAGTAGCTGGCGTAGGGGTGGTGGGCGATCATCGCCAGCGTCGACTGCTCGGGCACCGCCGCGTAGCCGTCGCTGAGCTCCATGCCGATCCGGGAGAGGTCCAGCAGCGCGTCGACCTTCTCGTGCTCGGACTGCTCCGGCACGGCCGGATAGCCCCACGAGTAGCGGCGGCCCTGGGTCACCGGGATGCCGAGGTCCTCGCGCACCTTGTAGTGCAGCCACTCGGCCAGGCCCTCGGCCGTCTGCACGCCGAGGCCGTGGACGTAGAGCTGCTCGGCGAACTCGCCGTCGGCCTCCAGCTTGGCCATCAACTCGGTGACCTCGTCGCCGACGGTCACGACCTGGAGCCCGATCACGTCGAGCTCGCGGCTCTCCTTCGGGCGGTAGAGGTCGGCCGCGCTGAGGTGGGCGTTGCCGGGCTGGCGCGGGCAGTACAGGCGCTGCAGCACGGTCTCGCGGTCCTCGGGGTCGAGCACGACGATGTCGTTGCCCTCGCTGTAGCAGGGGAAGTACCCCAACAGCGCGCGGGGATGCAGGTAGGTCTGCTCGCGCCACATGCGCTCGAGCCGGGGCCGGAAGCCCTCCTCCTCGTCGGTGCCGTCGACGAGGTCCTTCCACGCCTGGCCCTTGACGCCCTTGCCGCCCCAGTGCAGCTTGAACAGCACGTGGGTGTCGAGGTGCGGGTAGACCTCGTCGAGGTCGACCGGGATCTCGCGCACGCCCCAGAAGGGCGGCTCGGGGATCGGGTTGTCGGTCGGCAGCTCGGAGCGCTCGGTGCCGCTCGTGTCGAGCACCTCGATCTCCTCGCCCTTCTCGCGGAAGTGGTCGGCGTCGGTGCGGAGCTTGTCCAGCAGCGCTGCGCGCGGCTCGTCCTCGACGATCTTGTCCATGACGGCCAGGCCCTCGAACGCGTCCTTGCAGTAGAAGACGCCGGGGCCGTAGAGCGTCGCGTCGTCGAGCCCGTTGACGTGCAGCGTGCGGTAGCTGAACGCGCGGTTGATGGCCGCGCCGCCGATGAGGACCGGGAACTCGAGGCCCTCGCGCTGCAGCTCCTGCACGGCCAGCGGCATCTGCTTGGAGGTGCTCACCAGCAAGGCGCTGAGCCCGATCGCCGTCGCGTCGTGCTCCTTGGCCGCCTCGATGATCGTCGAGACCGGGACCTGCTTGCCCAGGTCGACCACCGTGTAGCCGTTGTTGGTGAGGATGGTGTTGACCAGCGACTTGCCGATGTCGTGCACGTCGCCGAACACGGTCGCGATCACGACGGTGCCCTTGGTGTAGCCCTCGATGCGGTCGAGGTAGTTCTCCAGCTGGGCGACCGCGCGCTTCATGACCTCGGCGCTCTGCAGAACGAAGGGCAGGATCAGCTCGCCGGCGCCGAACTTGTCGCCGACCTCCTTCATGGCGGGCAGCAGCACGCCGTTGAGCACCGGCACCGCGCCGAGCTTCTCGACGGCCGCGTCGATCTGGGCCTCCACGCCGTCCTTCTTGCGGCGCAGGATGTGCCAGTGCAGCGCCTCCTCGGGCTCCATGCCCGCGGTGGGGTCGGCGACCTCGGCCTCGGCGGCCTCGCCGCGCGACTCGAAGTGCTCGATGAAGCGCTGCAGCGCGTCCTCGCGCCGGTTGTAGACGAGGTCGTCGGCGAGTGCGCGCTCCTCCGCGGAGATCTCGCCGTACGGCGTGATGTGATTGGGGTTGACCATCGCGAGGTCCAGGCCGGCCTCGACGCAGTGGTGCAGGAAGACCGAGTTGAGGACCGCGCGGGCGGGCTGGCCGACGCCGAAGGAGACGTTGGAGACGCCGAGCGAGGTCTTGACGCCCGGCAGCGCCTCCTTGACCGCGGTGATGCCCTTGATCGTCTCGACCGCCGACGGCTTCCACTCGTCGTCGCCGGTGGTCAGCGTGAAGGTCAGGACGTCGAAGATCAGCAGCTCGGGATCGAGGCCGTGCTCGTCACAGGCCAGCTCCTTGATGCGCCGGGCGATCTCGACCTTGCGCTCGGCCGTCTTGGCCATGCCGACCTCGTCGATGGTCAGCGCGATGAGCGCCGCGCCGTGCTCGATGGCCAGCGGGACGACGGTGTTGAGCTTGTCGGGCCCCGCCTCGAGGTTGACCGAGTTGACGATCGCGCGGCCGGGCGTCTGCTCCAGCGCGAGCTTGATGACGTCGGGCTCGGTCGAGTCGATCTGGATCGGGGTGGGCTGGCTGAGCGAGACGCGCTTGGCGACCATCCGCATCTGCTGGTCCTCGTCGGCGCGCTCGGTGAGCGCGACGCACAGGTCGAGCACGTGCGCGCCGCCTTCGACCTGGTCCTCGGCGATCTGCACGAGGCCGTCGTAGTCGTCGGCCAGCAGCATCTCCTTGGCCTTGCGCGAGCCCTGCGAGTTGACGCGCTCGCCGACGATCGTCGGGGCCGGCTCCTGGGCCAGCGGCGTCGCGGCGATCATCGAGCTGAGGTGCGGCGCGCGCGGGGCGGGGCGCCCGGACGGCTTGGCGTCCTTGACGCGCTCGGCGATCGCGGAGATGTGGTCGACGGTCGTGCCGCAGCACCCGCCGACGATCGACACGCCGTAGTTGTCGACGAACTCGCCGAGCACCTTGGAGAGCTGATCGGGGCCCTCGGGGAAGATCGTCTCGCCGTTGCGGCCCTGCTGGGGCAGACCGGCGTTCGGGATGCAGTGCACCGGCAGCGGGGAGTGCTCGCCGAGGAAGCGGATCGCGTCGCGCATGTCCTCGGGGCCCGTGGAGCAGTTGAGGCCGATGACGTCCACCTTGAGCGCCTCGAGCGTCGCGAGGACCGCGGAGATGTCGGTGCCCAGCAGCATCTTGCCGCCGTTGGGCAGCAGCGAGACCGAGGTCTGGATCGGCAGCGTGCGGCCCTCGAGCCTGAACGCCTCGCGGGCGCCGAAGATCGCGGCCTTGACCTCCAGGATGTCCTGGGCGGTCTCGATGATCAGGAGGTCGGCGCCGCCGCGGACGAGCCCCTGCGCCTGCTGCGTGAAGATCTCGGCGAGCTCGCGGAAGGTGATCGCGCCGAGCGTCGGGTCGTCGGAGGCGGGGAGGTGGCCGGTCGGGCCGAGCGAGCCCGCGACGAACAGGTTCTCGCCGACGGCCCGGCGTGCGATCTCTGCGGCCTTCTGGTTGATCTCGAAGGTGTGCTCGCCCAGGCCCCACTCGTCGAGCTTGAGCTTGCTGGCCTGGAACGTGTCGGTCTCGACGACCTCCGCGCCCGCGCGGACCATCGACTCGTGCAGCTCCTGGATGACGTCGGGCCGGTGCAGGACGAGCGCCTCGTGGCACTTGCCCGCCAGCCCGCCGTAGTCGGCCTGCGAGAGGTCGAACTCCTCCAGCGTCGCGCCCATCGAGCCGTCGAAGACGACGACGTGGTCACGTGCGGCGGCCAGGAAATCACGCATGCGGGGAAGGGTAGCGCAACCTTGACACAACTGTGTCAGGGTAGGTCGGGGCGCGGTCGCAGGACCGCCCGCAGCTCCGCGGTGACCTCGCGCGGCTCGCGGGTCACGCGCTCCCACGTGTAACGGAGCGTCTGGAAGCCGGCGGCCGCGGCGATGGCGTCGCGGCGGCGGTCGGCGTGGAACGCCGCCGTCGTGTCGTGCGTGGCGGCGCCGTCGAGCTCGACGATCACGCCGGCCGGGCCGAAGAGCGCGTCGACCTCCACGAGTCGGTCGCCGAGCGCGAGGTGCACGTTGAGCTGCGGCACCGGCAGGCCAGCGCGCCGGCAGAGCGCGAGGAACGCGTCTTCGAGCTCGCTGCGCGTCGGGCCGGGGGAGGGCGCGCCGAGCAGCGTCTGCAGCTTCGGCGCACCGCGACGGCCGGGCAGCCGCGCCAGCGCCGCCTCGACCGCGCCGAGGTCGAACGCCTCGTGCCGCCCGGCATGGTCCAGGACCCGCTCGAGCCGGTCGGCCGGCAGCAGCTCGGCGAGATCGACCACCGTGCGCGCGAGGCTCGTCACGGGGATCGCGCGGATCACCGTCGTGTCACCCGCAGACAGCCGGCGCGTCTCGTGGACGATCACCGCGTCCAGGCCGCCGCGGCTGTGCGGGACCGTGACCTCCAGTCGTCCGCTGCGCCGCAGGCCCCAGAGCGCTGCCGCCATCAGGTGGCTGGCGACCGCGCGCGGCCCGCACGCGCGGACGGCGGCATAGCGCCGGCCGTCGACGCTCAGCTCCGGGTGGCCGACGGCGTACACGCCCGGGTACTTCCGATGCAGCCGCCCCGTCAGCGCCCGGTGCTGCACCTGGCGCTCGCTGATGCCCGCATCCAGGAGCTCGTGAAGGTCGACGACCCCGTGATGGCTCGCGGCGAGCGACGCGATCGTCACATCAGGGTGGGGTGGCCGCTTCGACCCACCATCTGTGTCGGTGATCCCGGCCACCCCTGCAGGGTGGAGCGGGGCGAGTGACGCGGGGCGCGTGGATCGTCACGAACGTGCGCAGAAACGCCGGAGGCCCCGCGAATGCGGGGCCTCCGAACACGCGTGCGGTGCCGCGGGCCCTACTTGATGAACAGCATCTCCGAGTACTTCGGCAGCGGCCAGAGGTCGTCGGCGACGAGGCCCTCGAGGCGGTCGGCGACCGCGCGAACGGCGTCCATCGCGGGGATGACCGTGTCGCGCATGTACTTGGCGTGCTTCAGCCCGCCATCCGGTCCGTCGTGGTCGTTGGCCTTCTCGAGCGCGAGCAGCGCGGTGTGCAGCTCGGTGACCAGCGGCTCGACCTCGTCGACCAGCACGTCGACGCCGCCGGCCCGCAGCTCCGCCAGGTGGCGCACGGCCGCCGGGAGGATCTGGGTGCGGGCGATCGCCGCCGAGGTCTCGCCCTCGATGTTGAGCTTGGTCGCGTACTGCTCGACGAAGACCTCGTAGCGCGACTCGAGCTCGCGCTGCGAGAGCACGTTGTAGTTCTCGAAGGCCTTGACCGTCTGCTTGTTGATGATCCACGGCAGCGCGTCGGGCGTGGTCGGCAGGTTGTAGAGGCCGCGCTCCTTGGCCTCCGCGTGCCACTCCTCGGAGTAGCCGTCGCCGTTGAAGATGATCGCGCTGTCAGACTCCCAGACGCCCTTCACGACGAGCGGCACCGCGACGCCGATGTCGCCCTTGGCCGCCTTGAGCTGCGTCTCCAGCTCCTTGGTCAGGTCGTCGATGGCCTCGGCCACGATCGTGTTGAGCACCGTGTTGACGAAGCCCAGCGACATGCTGGAGCCGAGCGCCCGGAACTCGAACTTGTTGCCGGTGAAGGCGAATGGCGACGTGCGGTTGCGGTCGCCGCCGTCGCGCGGCAGCTGCGGGAGGACTTCGGCGCCCAGGCCCATAAGGCCCTTCTTCACGCGGCGGCCCTTGCCGGTCGCGATCTTGGTGAACGCCTGCTCCAGCTCGGCGCCCAGGAAGATCGAGATGATCGCCGGCGGCGCCTCGTTGGCCCCGAGGCGGTGGTCCTGGCCGACGTTGGCGACCGAGGCACGCAGGAGCGCCTGGTGCTTGTTGACGGCCTTGATCACCGCGGCGCAGAAGAACAGGAACTGCGCGTTCTCGTCCGGGGTCTCGCCGGGGTTGAGCAGGTTGTGGCCGGCGTCGGTGCCCATCGACCAGTTGTTGTGCTTGCCCGAGCCGTTGACGCCCGCGAACGGCTTCTCGTGCAGCAGGCAGACGAACCCGTAGCGGCGGGCGACGTTCTGCATGATCTGCATCGTCAGCTGCTGGTGGTCGGAGCCGACGTTGGAGTTCTCGAAGATCGGCGCCAGCTCGTACTGCGCGGGCGCGACCTCGTTGTGGCGCGTCTTGACCGGCACGCCCAGCTTCCGCAGCTCCTCCTCGCTCTCCATCATGAACGCCAGGACGCGCTCGGGGATCGAGCCGAAGTAGTGCTCGTCGAGCTCGTGGCCCTTGGGCGGCTTGGCCCCGAAGAGCGTGCGGCCCGTCGTGTAGAGGTCGGGGCGCTCGAAGTAGTACTGCTCGTCGACGAGGAAGTACTCCTGCTCGGGCCCGACCGTCGTGAAGACGCGGCTGGCCTCGGTCTCGCCGAACAGCGCCAGGGCCTTCAGCGCGCTCTTGGACAGCGCGTCCATGGACCGCAGCAGCGGGATCTTGTGGTCCAGCGCCTCGCCCGTCCACGACACGAACGCCGTCGGGATGCACAGGAAGGTGCCGTTGGGGTTGTCGAGGATGAACGCGGGCGACGTGGGGTCCCAGGCCGTGTAGCCGCGGGCCTCGAACGTGGCGCGGATGCCGCCGGTCGGAAACGACGAGGCGTCGGGCTCGCCCTGGACGAGCTCCTTGCCCGAGAACTCGGCGATGGCGTGGCCGTCGCCGGTCGGGTTGTAGAACGAGTCGTGCTTCTCGGCCGTCAGCCCCGTCAGCGGCTGGAACCAGTGCGTGTAGTGCGTCGCGCCCTTCTCCATCGCCCACTCGCGCATCGCCTGCGCGACCGCGTCGGCCAGCGACGGATCCAGCGTCGCGCCGGCTTCGAGCGTCGCCGTCAGGTCGCGGTAGACGTGCTTGGGCAGGCGCGCCCGCTGCTCGTCGACCGTGAAGACGTTGGCGCCGAAGAGGTTGGCCCCAGGGGCGGTCAGGTCGGTGGTGCCCATGGCGCCTCCGTTGACCGACCACTGCGCGGCGGTGACGTTCTGCTGACGGGTTCTCATGGGGCGGGGATTTCCTCCTGGAGGGCGTGCGTGCGTACGGCGACCGACTCGCGGTCGGGCGGCGTCCCAATGAGCCTATGACGCGCGCGTCATAGGTGCCTTGTACCGATGTCCAAACTCCGGCGCAACGCGTTCGCCCTGAGGTCAGGGCCGTCTCGACCGGGTGGCGAATCGGCACCGACGATCTTTCGACATCGGGCTAACGACCGGGGGACACCGCTCCAAGAGACTGCCGGAGCACGCTCGACTAGGAGGTCACATGAGACGTTCCCTGACGGCACGCGCACTGGCATTCGGTGTGCTCGCCGCTCTCGTGGTGCCGGCAACGGCATCGGCAGACATCTACGACTCCGGCTCGTTGCCGGACAGCGTCGGCATCAACTCGATGTGGGTCATCGTGGCCGGCGTTTTGGTGTTCTTCATGCAGGCGGGCTTCGCCTTCCTGGAGATCGGGTTCTCCCGCGGCAAGAACGCCGGCACGATCGTCGCGAAGATCCTCGTGAACTTCTCGATCGCCGCCATCCTGTACTGGGCGGTGGGCTTCGCCTTCGCGTTCGGCGGCGACGCCGGCCACGTCATCGGCACGCACGGGTTCTTCCTGCGCGACTACGGCGATCCGCAGAAGGCCTTCCCGATCATGGGCCTGTCGGACGCCACGATCGAGTCGAAGTTCTTCTTCCAGTTCGTCTTCTGCGCCGTCTCGCTGGCGATCGTCTGGGGCACGACCCTGGAGCGGATCAAGTTCGGCGTGTACGTCCTGTACGCGATCGTGTTCTCCGCGCTGATCTACCCGATCGCCTCGGGCTGGGTCTTCGGTGGCGGCTGGCTGCAGAGCAACCTCGGCATGCAGGACTTCGCCGGCTCGACGGCCGTCCACCTCATCGGTGCGACCGGCGCCCTGGCGGCCCTCCTGCACCTCGGTCCGCGCAAGGGCAAGTACGGGCCCGACGGCAAGCCGCGGGCGATCCCCGGCCACAACATGCCCCTGTTCGGCCTGGGCATCTTCATCCTGTGGCTCGGCTGGTTCGGCTTCAACCCGGGTTCGACGCTCGGCGCGCTGGACGGTCGCTTCACGGAGGTCGTCCTGACCACGAACATCGCCGCCGCCGGTGGCGTGCTGACCGCGGTCCTGACGGCGTACTGGAAGACCAAGTCGATCGACATCGGCATGGCGGGCAACGGCGCGATCGCCGCGCTGGTCGCCATCACGGCGCCCTCGGGCTACGTCGTGCCCTGGGCCGCCCTGGTCATCGGCATGGTCGCCGGCGTCATCGTGGTGTTCGGCGTCTACGCGATCGACAAGTTCGTCGACGATCCCGTGGGCGCGCTCTCGGCGCACGGCCTGGCCGGCATCTGGGGCACGCTCGCCTGCGGCATCTTCACCCACCCACGGCTGGCGAGCTTCAACGCCGTCGGTGACGGGGGCCTGCTGTACACGGGCTCCTTCCACCAGCTCCTGATCCAGGCGCTCGGCGTGGTCACCGTGTTCGCCTTCGTGTTCGTGGCGTCCTACATCGCCTTCGGCGTCATCAAGGCGACGTACGGCATGAGGGTGTCCGAGGAGGAGGAGCTGGCCGGCCTGGACATCTCCGAGCATGGCATGTACGGGTACCCGGAGCAGTTCATTCCCGCCCCGGAGCTCGTCGGCTACGGTGCGGCCCCACAGGGGACCCGCGCCGCTGACGGCGTCGGCCCCATCGCGACTCACACGGAGGTTCCCGCAACATGAAGATGGTCGTTGCCTATATCCGCCACGAGGCGTTCGAGCCGATCCGCACGGAGCTGCTCGAGCTCGGCTTCCCGTCGCTGTCCATCAGCGAGGTGAAGGGCTCGGGGCGGCAGAAGGGCATCACCGAGCGGTACCGCGGCGCCGAGCTCACGAACTACCTCCGGCCGAAGGTCAAGGTGGAGTGCGTCGTGGCCTCGGGTGACGTGCAGGCGATCGTGGACACGATCCTCAAGCACGCCCGCACCGGGGCCGTCGGCGACGGCAAGGTGTTCGTGATGCCCGTCGAAGAGGCGTACCGCGTCCGTACCGGGGAGGCCGGGGAAGAGATCCTCCAGGCCCACCCGGACGCCGCCGCGTCTACGCCCGCGTAAGGAAGGACGACCGAATGGGCGAGGCGGCGGGAAGCATGGATCCCACTCAGGCGGCTTCCGCCGCCTCGCCGGCCGGTTCGCTGGTGGAGCGGCTGCGGTCGGTCCACCTGCGGATGGTCGACGCGGTGCTGGGCGGCGACGGCCTCCAGCAGGTCGCCGCCCTGGCGGCCGAGGCGGCCGGGGCGCCCGTGGCGATCGTCGTGCCGCGGCTCGACGCCGCGGCGGCGGCCGGCGGCGCTCTGGGCGTGAGCGACCAGGTCCTCGAAGAGGTCCGCCGCTACGTCTCCGACCGCGTGCGGGACCGGCCGTCGCAGGTGCCCGAGGCGCTGGCGACGGAGGTCCCGATCCAGTCGGGCGACGACGTCGTCGGCGCGGTCGTGCTGTTGCACGACCCCGACCCGGCGCATCCGCCGGCCTCGCCCGAGGCCGCGGACTTCCTGCACCTCGCGGCGGTCGCGTGCCTGACCGAGGTCGCGGTGGAGGAGGCCAAGGAGGAGGTCGAGCAGAACCTGCGCGGCTCGTTCCTCGAAGATCTTCGGTCCCGGCCCGACCTGGAGCCGCGCGAGGTCGTGCGGCGGGCCGCCCGGCTGGGCTGCGACCTGGCGCGCGGTGCCGTCGTGCTGTGCGCAGAGCTGACGACCGACCGGCCGCGCCACGTGATCGCGACGATCACGGGGGACGAGCCCGGGTCGCTGGCCGAGCACCTCGACGGCCGCGTGTACGCGATCCTGCCGGGCACCGGCGGCGACGACGCGCCGGACACGACGACGGCGCGCGGGCGGGCGCTGGCGACGCGCCTGCGCCGCCACGGCACCGTCGGCGTCTCGAGCTTCTACTCCGATCCGGCGGAGCTCCCGCGCGCGATCCAGGAGGCCGAGCTGGTCCTCGACGTGCTCAAGCAGGGCGAGGGTGGAGGCTGGGACGGCGTGCAGGACATCGGCACCGGCACCTACCGGCTGCTGTTCCGGGTGCTGGCGTCGCACCCCGAGGAGGTGCGCTCGTTCTACGAGGACACGGTCGCGCCGATCGTGCGCTACGACGACCAGTACCGGACCGACCTGGTCGGGACGCTCGAGTCCTACCTCGAGCAGAACTGCAACATGAACGCCACCGCCTCGGCGATCTACGCGCACCGCCACACGGTGGCCTACCGCCTGGAGCGCGTGAAGGAGCTGACGGGCCTTGACCCGATGCTCTCCGAGGACCGCGAGCGCCTCGGCCTCGGGCTGAAGGCCTACCGCATCATCGCGCCGCGGCTGCCGAAGTGATCTGAGCCCGGGGGCGACCGGATCTCTGAGCTGGGAGATCCGGGTCGCTTCGTGATGGATTATCCACGACGGATCGACCCGGACCTCCTGCCCGGCGCTAGTTCGCCGCGTCCGTCGCGCTGACCACGTCGCCCGTCTTCGGGTCGACGGTCACGGCGGCCGGCTCGCTGGAGACGCTGACCGGGAAGGTGCCGGCCGCCTCCTGGCCGTCCTTGGTCTGCGCGCGGGCCTTGCCGTTGAGCCCCGCCGCGACGCGCCAGCGCAACATGTGCGAGCCGGCGACCACGGGGGTCACGTGCCACTCGAAGGTGCGCGACCGGCCCGCGGCCAGGCGGCCCAGCGCCCACGTGCTCACGTAGGCGGTGTCGCCGCCGCGGGGCCCGCGGTCGACGATCCACAGCTGGCGCGTGGGATCGGCCAGGCCGGGGGCCTCGGAGCGCGTGGAGAACCCGCCGCCGCCCTTGGGGTCGTCCGACAGGATCGACACCGCGACGTTCGGGATCTCGCGCGTGTCGGCGTTGCGGACCACGATGCGCATGACCGCGCTGTCGGAGAGCCGCTGACGCTTCGGGAACGACGCCTTGGTCACGTCCACCTTGAACATGCCCGACGGCTCGTTCGCGTCCTGGCGCTCACCGCCGCCGCAGCCCGCGAGAACGCCCGCTGCGGCGACCGCAGCGACGCTCGTCGCCAGCAAGGTTCTCCTGGACCCTCCCACTCCGCGCGGACCGTACCAGAGGAAGGTGTCACGGGTCGCAGGTTGAACTTCTGAGCACGACGGTTCCCGTTTGGCAGCGTTACCGACAGTCACATAGACTGGCCGCCGGCGGGAGGCCTGCGGTTCGCAGGTGCCCCCGAGGGTTGCAAGAGGAGAGGTCCGAGACCGCGTGGTCAGCACGGTTGCCGACCGGGCATTCGCCCCGGCGAGAAGCCTGCTTGAAGAAGTGGGCGACATGATGATCCTGACGGGCAAGACGATGGTGTCTGCCCTCCGTCCGCCGTACCCGTACGGCAGCGAGTTCGTCGGCCAGTTCCTCTTCGCGCTGCGGCTGTGCTGGCTGCCGCTGCTGATCTCCACGGTCGCCGTCTCCTACGGCGCGCCGGGCCTCCAGGCCGCCAACTTCCTCATCCTCTTCGGCGCGCTGGACCGCCTCGGCGGGTTCTTCGTCCTGGCGATCATCCGCGAGTTCGCGCCGTTCGTGTGCGCGATCATCGTCGCGGGCGTCGCCGGCACGGCCATCACGGCCGACCTCGGCGCGCGCAAGATCCGCGAGGAGCTCGACGCCCTGCAGGTGCTCGGCGTCGACCCCGTCAAGAACCTCGTGGTCCCGCGCTTCCTGGCCCTGATGCTCGTCACCGGCCTCTTCGACATCTTCGCGATCATCTTCGGCATCACCGGCGGCCTCATCGCCACGCTCGTCAACGGCGCGCCGCTCGGTCCGTTCTGGGCGACCTTCTTCACGAATGCGTCGACGACGGACCTCTGGGGCTCGCTGCTGAAATGCACGATGTTCGGGGCGATCACGGCGATCGTCTGCTGTTACAAAGGGATGACCGCCAGCGGTGGTGCCGAAGGGGTCGGCAAGGCCGTCAACCAGGCGGTGGTGATCACGTTCCTAGGCGTGTTCGCCTTCAACTACGTGTTTACCCAGACGCTCCTCGCCACCCATCCTGAGATCACGGTGATCCGCTGATGGCCGGATGGTTCGCCCTGCCCCGCGAGTGGATCTCGTCCTTCGGCGAGATCGCGAAGTTCAGCGGCAAGATCCTCGGGCAGGTCTACAGCCTGCGCGTGCTGCACTTCTTCGGGGAGACGCTGCGCCAGTGCGGGGTCCTCATCCTCGGATCGACGCTCGTCATCTGGGGCCTGGTCTTCATCGTCGGCCTGCAGTGCGGCATCGAGGGCGCCTATTTCACGCGTGCGCAGGGCGCGCCCGCCTATGCGGGCGTCTTCGCCGCGTGGTGCGACCTGCGCGAGATCGTGCCCTACGGCTTCGGCTACATGATGTCGGCCAAGGTCGGCACCGGCATCGTGGCCGAGCTCGGCTCGATGCGGATCTCCGACGAGATCGACGCGCTCGAGGTCATGGGCATCGACTCCGTGCTCTTTTTGTGCGCCACGCGCCTGCTGGCCTCGTGGCTGGTCCTGCCGTTCATGTACATGGCGGCCGTCGGCGCCGGCTTCTTCGCCAGCTACCTGGCCGTGGTCCAGCAGATCGGCGAGGTCTCCTCCGGCGGCTTCTCCCTGATCTTCTGGATGTTCCAGAACCCACCAGACCTCTTGTACAGCGTCATCAAGGGCATGGTGATGGCGACGGCCATCGTCCTTGTGGGCTGCTACTACGGCTATCACGCCGGTGGCGGACCGGTCGGCGTGGGGACCGCGACGGCGAAATCGATGGTGATGAACATCGTGCTCGTGCATCTCATCGGGATGTTGGGCACCCAGGTGTTCTGGGGCGCCAACCCACGTGCCCCCATTGGAGGCTGAACCCATGTCCGAGACCCCCCGAGACCCGTACGACGATCCCCGCGGCGACGCGTTCGAAGACGAGCCGCTCGCACCGGCCCCGACGCCCGACGACGAGCGCCTGCGCGCCGACGACGGCGCTGCCGCGACCGCGCGCGCCTCCGTCGTCCGCGAGGCGCCGCCGACCGGCGACGGCGAGGACGACGAGTACCAGTGGCACACCGGCATGAACCGGCCGACGGGCGTCCCCGACGCGGTCGAGTTCATCGACGTCCACAAGTCCTTCGGCCGCAACAAGATCCTGCGCGGCCTGAACATGGGCCTGCCCGAGGGCAAGATCTCGATGATCCTCGGCCCGTCGGGCACGGGCAAGTCGGTGTGCATCAAGCACATGGTCGGCCTGCTGTACCCCGACGAGGGCGACGTCCTGGTCCACGGCGAGTCGGTGCCGAACATGACCGACGACGAGCTGTTCGCCATGCGCAAGCGGTTCGGCGTCCTCTTCCAGGACGGTGCGCTCTTCGGCTCGATGAACCTGATCGACAACGTCGCGTTCCCGCTGCGTCAGCACACCGACAAGAGCGAGGACGAGATCCTCGACATCGTGCGCCGCCGCCTCGACGAGGTGGGCCTGGGGTCGGCGCACGACAAGATGCCCAACGAGCTCTCCGGGGGCATGCGCAAGCGCGCCGGGTTCGCACGGGCGCTCGTCCTCGACCCGAACATCGTCCTCTTCGACGAGCCGGACTCCGGCCTGGACCCGGTCCGCACGGCGCTGCTGTGCGAGCTGATCCAGGAGATCCACGAGGAGAACGGCGGCTGCTACACGGTCATCACGCACGACATCATGAGCGCGCGCCGGGTGGCGGAGTTCATCAGCGTGCTGTGGAAGGGGCGGATCGTCGAGTCCGGTCCGGCCGAGGAGCTCTTCAACTCCGAGAACGCCTTCGTGCGGCAGTTCCTGTCCGGCGAGTCGCAGGGGCCGCTCGGCATGGAGTAGCACCGCCGAGCCGGCGGACCACGCAACATCGGCTCAACACTTCAGTTGGAAGATCATCAGCCGGTCACGGCCTGTACCGAACCCCACACGGTCCTGTCTCACCCTTCGTCCTGTCCCAACGGCAACGCCGCGCATTGCGCGGAGGCTGACCGCTGCCCGCGTCGCGAGGTCGCGCGATGAGCGCCGCGCGCCTCGGTGCGCTCGGCGCGATCGCCCTCGTCGCGGTGGTCGCCGTGCTGCTGCTCAAGGGCTCGAGCAAGCACGAGTACACGCTGGTCTTCCAGAGCGCGGGCCAGCTGGTCAAGGACAACGACGTGCAGGTCGGCGGCCGGCGCATCGGCCGCGTCGCGGAGATCAAGCTCGACGACCGGAACCTCGCCGAGGTGCGCATCCAGGTCGAGGAGCCCTACGCGCCGCTGCACGCCGGCACGACCGCGACCATCCGCTCGGGCTCCCTGTCGGGCGTCGCCAACCGCTACGTCGCGCTCGCGCCCGGTCCCAACAACGGGGCGAAGATCGACGACGGCGCCACGCTCGGCCTGGACAAGACCACCACCTCGGTCGACCTCGACCAGCTCTTCAACACGCTCGACCCCCAGACGCGCAAGTCGCTGCAGAAGGTCATCCAGGGCTCCGCCACGCAGTACAAGGGCAAGGGCCAGCAGGCCAACGAGGCGCTCAAGTACTTCAACCCGGCGCTGAGCACCACCTCGCGCCTGGTCAACGAGCTCGACCGCGACCAGCAGTCGCTGCAGGACTTCATCATCTACACGGCGCGCGCGACCACCGCGCTGGCCGAGCGCCGCGGCGACCTGTCGTCGCTGGTCGGCAACGCGAACACGACGTCGGGGGCGATCGCGTCGGAGGGCGAGTCGCTCAACCGGGCGCTGAAGGCACTGCCGACGACGCTGCGCCAGGCCAACACCACCTTCGTCGACCTGCGCTCGACGCTCGACGACCTCGACAAGCTCGTCGACGCGTCCAAGCCGGTCGCGCCGAAGCTCGCGCCGTTCTTCAAGCAGCTGCGCCCGCTGGTGACCGACGCGCGGCCGACGATCCGCGACCTGAGCGCGCTGATCAGCCGCCCGGGCGCCGGCAACGACCTGATCGACCTGCTCAAGCAGCAGCCGCAGCTCACCAAGGTCGCGACGCCGACGTTCCAGCACACGGTCAAGGGCCTGCAGCAGGGCACGCCGGTGCTGCAGTTCATCCGGCCCTACGCGCCGGACCTGATCGGCTGGTTCCGCGACTTCGGCCAGTCCACGGCCAACTACGACGCCAACGGCCACTTCGCGCGCATCTCGCCGATCGTCAACGCCTTCCAGTACACCGAGAACCCGGCAGGCGGCACGCTGAACGCACTCAAGCCCGCCGAGCGCCAGGTCGGCCTGCAGTCGGGCAAGATCCGCCGCTGCCCCGGCTCGTCGACCCAGGCCGCCGCCGACGGCTCCAGCCCCTACACGCCCGAGGGCTCGGACTGCGATCCGAGCATCGTGCCCCCCGGCCCATGACCCGCCGCCTGATCGCCATCGGCGTCGCGCTGCTCGCGGCCGGCATCGTCGTCGTCCTGGGCACCGGGGCGGGCGACGACCAGAAGGGCGTCTACAAGGTCCGCGCGATCTTCAGCAACGCCTTCACGGTGATCCCCGGGGAGGACGTGAAGATCTCCGGCGTCAAGGTCGGCAAGATCTCCGCGCTCGACGTGACGCCCGACAACAAGGCCGCGGTCGTCCTCGACATCACCGAGCCGGGGTTCAAGGACTTCCGCAAGGACGCCACCTGCACGATCCGCCCGCAGTCGCTGATCGGCGAGCGCTACGTGGAGTGCACCCCGACGCAGCCGCGCGCCGAGGGCGACGCGTCCGCGCCGAAGCTCGCGAAGATCCAGAGCGGCGCCGGCAAGGGCGAGTACCTGCTGCCCGACTCCCAGACGCTGAAGCCGGTCGACCTCGACCTGGTCGGCAACATCATGCGGTTGCCCTACCGCGAGCGCCTCTCGATCATCATCAACGAGCTCGGCACCGGCCTGGCGGCCAACGGCGACGAGCTGCGCCAGGCCGTCCGCGAGGCCAACCCGGCGCTCGAGCAGACCGACAAGGTCCTGGCGATCCTCGCCGAGCAGAACCGGACGCTCGCCGAGCTGGCCAAGAACGGCGACGAGGTCCTGCGCCCGCTGGCGCGCGACAAGGCGAAGGTCGCCGACTTCATCGTCAAGGCCAACACGACGGCGCAGGCCAGCGCCCAGCGCCGCACCGACATCGAGGCCAACCTCGCCAAGCTCCCGGGCTTCCTCAAGGAGCTCAAGCCGACGATGCAGCGCCTCGGCGGCCTCGCCGACCAGATGACGCCGGTGCTGACCGACCTCAACGCGGCCGCCCCGGAGATCAACACCTTCATCAAGCAGCTCGGCCCGTTCAGCGAGGCCGGCACGCCGGCGCTGACGTCGCTCGGCGACGCCGCCGACGTCGGCGACCAGGCGCTGCTGAAGAGCAAGCCGGTCGTCGGCGACCTCAAGACCTTCGCCAACGACGCCAAGCCGACCGTCGACAACCTCGAGAAGCTGCTGACCAGCCTCAAGGAGACCGGCGGCATCGAGCGGCTCATGGACTTCCTGTACTTCCAGGCGGCCGCGACCAACGGCTACGACTCGCTCGGGCACTACCTGCGCGCGGTGTTCGTGCTGACGACCTGCACGACCTACTCCGTCAAGCCGCTGACGGGCTGCACGGCCAACTTCCCGAAGCCCGTGGCCGCCGAGGCCGCGTCGGCGCGCGCCGCGAAGTCCGGCACCACCACGCCGACGGTCGCCTCGGTCAACCGCGAGATCGCCGACGGCCGCAGCCCGTTCCTGGCCCGCCAGGACGCGGTCGCCAACGGCCTGGACCCGGCGGCGTTCGACCAGCAGGACGCGGCGGGCTCGTCCTCGGGCAAGGACGGCACGTCCTCCAAGACGTCGAAGTCCTCGCCCTCGAACGCCAAGATCGACCTGCCCGCCAGCCTGTTCCCGGGCGCGCCGGCGCCGAGCGCTCCCGCGTCCTCGAGCTCCGGCGCCGCGACGTCCTCGACGCCCGCCTCCTCCGGCGGCGCGGCGACCACGCCGTCGGCGCCCGCGCCGTCCAGCGCCGCGCCGAGCACGACGACGCAGCCCGCGCAGCCGTCCTCCGGCGCGACCCAGACCCTCCTCGACTACCTCCTGGGGGGCTGAGATGCGACGCGGATCCCAGTCCATCGCCGCCAACCCCGTGCTCATCGGCGCGGCGACCACGCTCGTGGTCCTCGTCGCGGTGTTCCTGGCCTACAACGCCAACAACGGCCTGCCGTTCGTCCCGACCTACCCGTTGAAGGCCGACGTCCCGAGCGCCGCGAACCTCGTCGTAGGCAACGAGGTGCGCATCGGCGGCACGCGCGTCGGCGTCGTCAAGGGCATCGCGCCCAAGCGCCTGGACGACGGCCGCGTCATCGCGCAGCTCGACATGAGCCTCGAGACGACGGTCAAGCCGCTGCCCAAGGACTCGACGATCCTCGTGCGGCCGCGCTCCGCGCTCGGCCTGAAGTACGTCGAGATCACCAAGGGCAAGTCGACCGACGGCTACGCCGCGGACGCGACGATCCCGCTGAAGGCGGCCACGCCGGCGCCGGTCGAGTTCGACGAGTTCCTCGGCACGTTCGACGACAAGACGCGCGCCGCCGCCCAGCAGCAGCTGCTCGGCCTCGGCAACGCGTTCGCCGGGCGCGGCCAGGACCTGCACGAGGCGATCCAGTCGCTGAACCCGCTGCTGGCCCAGCTCGGCCCGGCGATGGCCAACCTCGCCGACGACCGCACGCAGCTGGCCCGGTTCGTCCAGTCGCTGGGCCGCACGTCGGCGATCGTCGCGCCGGTGGCCGAGCAGCAGGCCTCGCTGTTCCGCAACCTCGACACGACCTTCGACGCCTTCGCCTCGGTCGCCCGTCCGTACCTCCAGGACTCGATCAGCGGCGGCCCGCCGGCGCTGGACACCGCGACGCGCGAGCTGCCCAAGCAGCGCCCCTTCCTGGCCAACAGCGAGGGCTTCTTCCACGACCTGCGCCCGGGCGTCAAGGCGCTGTCGGGCGCGGCGAAGGACCTGTCGCAGGCCTTCGTGGTCGGCACTCCGGCGCTGAAGCGCTCGGTGCAGTTCAACAAGGACCTGAAGCCGACCTTCGCCTCGCTGCAGCGCTTCGCCGAGGACCCGCTCGTCGCGCTCGGCGTCCAGGACCTCGGCCAGACCGCGCGGATCGCCAACCCGCTCCTGGCGACGCTGACGCCGACCCAGACCGTCTGCAACTACTGGACGCTGCTGTTCCGCAACGCCGCCTCGGTGCTCAGCGAGGGCGACACCAACGGCACCGGCCAGCGCTTCATGATCGTCGCGACGCCGCAGGGCCCCAACAACGAGGGCGGGCCGTCGTCGGGCCCCGCCAACGGGCCCAACGCGGACAACTTCCTGCACGCCAACCCCTACCCGAACACGTCGGCGCCGGGCCAGACCGCGGAGTGCGAGGCCGGCAACGAGCCCTACGCCGCGGGCAAGCAGGTCATCGGGAACGTCCCGGGCAACCAGGGCATCACCACGCAGAAGACCCAGGTGTCGACGGACACCCCGCAGCCATGAGCTCCAAGTCCGATAAGCGCAAGCGCGTCCTGCGCAAGGACCGCACCGGAGCCAACCCGTTCCTGGTGGGCCTGCTCGTGCTGCTCCTCGCCGCCGTCGCGGCGTACGCCGGCTTCAGCAAGCACGTGCCGTTCACCCACGGCTTCCGCGTCAAGGCCGTCTTCGCCAACGCCAACAACGTCCGGCCCAACTCGCCGGTGCGCATCGCCGGCGTCAACATCGGCAAGGTCAAGAAGGTCGAGGCCTACCAGGGCGGCGACGGCAACGCCTCGGTCGTGACGATGGAGATCGACAAGGCCGGCCTGCCGATCCACAAGGACGCCACGCTGAAGGTCCGGCCGCGCATCTTCCTGGAGGGCAACGAGTTCGTCGACCTGTCCCCGGGCACGCCGGCCGCGCCGAAGATCTCCGACGGCGACACGCTGCCGATCACCCAGACCGCCGCGCCGGTGCAGTTCGACCAGGTGCTGACCGCGCTGCAGAGCGACACGCGCGACGACCTCAAGCGGCTGCTGGAGGGCTACGGCACCGCGCTGACCTACGAGCCGACCGCCGCCGACGACGCGACGCAGGACCCCGCCGTCAAGGGCGAGACCGCGGCGCAGTCGCTCAACGACTCGATCGACGACGCGCCCGGCGCGCTGCGCAACGCGTCGATCGTCAACCAGGCCTTCCTCGGCCTCCAGCGCCACGACCTCTCGGGCCTGGTCGACAACACCGGCAAGGTCACCCGGGCGCTGGTGCGCAACGAGCAGTCGCTCAAGGACTTCGTCACCAACTTCAACACCACGATGGCGTCGCTGGCCTCGCGGCAGTCCGAGCTCAAGCAGACCATCGCGCTGCTGGGCCCGACGCTCGAGCACACCCAGAGCGCGCTGACGCACCTCAACGCCTCGTTCCCGAACACGCGCGCCTTCGCCAAGGAAATCCTGCCGGGCGTCGAGGAGACGCCGGCGACGATCGACGCCGCGCTGCCCTGGATCGCCCAGACGCGCAAGCTCGTGAGCCAGGGCGAGCTCGGCGGCCTGGTCAAGGAGCTCAAGCCGACCACCGTCGATCTCGCCAAGCTCGTGGACGGCAGCCTCCAGGCGCTCCCGCAAGCCGACCTCGTGTCGCAGTGCGTGACGCACACGATCCTGCCGACCGGCGACATCAAGATCGAGGACGGCCAGTTCACCTCCAACGAGGAGAACTACAAGGAGTTCTGGTACGCCATGGTCGGGCTGGCCGGCGAGAGCCAGAACTTCGACGGCAACGGCCACTACGTCCGCTTCGCGGTCGGCGGCGGCTCCAAGACGGTCTCGACGGGCAAGTACGGCGGCAACGCCGGCGAGCAGCTCTACGCCCACGTCAACGACCCGCCGCTGGGCACGCGCCCCGCCTACCCGGGCAAGCGCTCGCCGTACAACCACACCGCGCTCTGCAAGGACCAGAAGCTGCCCGACCTCAACGGCGCGAAGACCGGCGCGGCCGACGGCGGCGGCGGGACGACGCAGCCCGATCCGGCCCCCGCGGTCACGACGCCGACGGTCACGACGCCCGCGGTGACCGTGCCGTCGACCTCGACGCCGCTGCCGCTCGCGGCCTCGACGCCGGCGTCCGGCAGCAGCCTCACGTCCGAGCTCATGGACCGGCTGAACCCCTTCCGCACGGGGGCCAAGCGATGAGGACCGCGATCCGCAAGCATCGCTGGGACTTCATCGCCGTGCTGGGGATCTTCGTCGTCGCGCTCGCCGTCGGCAGCTACATCCTGAGCCACCAGCGCTTCTACCTGCCCAAGTGGGTCCCGGTCGTCGGCACCGACTTCGTGGACTACAAGGCCGAGTTCTCGACCGCCCAGTCGGTTACGCCGGGCCAGGGGCAGTCGGTCAACGTCGCCGGCGTCCCGGTCGGCGAGCTCTCCAAGGTGGAGCTGAAGAACGGCCGCGCGGTGATCACCATGAAGGTCCGCCGCAAGTACGCGCACGTCTACAAGGACGCGACCGCGCTGCTGCGGCCCAAGACCGGCCTGAACGACATGATCGTGGAGCTGACGCCCGGCTCCAAGCGCGCCGGCGAGCTGGATCACGCCAAGGACGTCATCCCGATCACCCAGACGCTGCCCAACGTCAACACCGACGAGTTCCTGGCGGCGCTGGACGGCGACACCCGCAGCTACCTGCAGCTGCTGGTCGCCGGCGGCGGCCAGGCGCTCGGCGGCAACGGCAAGAACCTGTCGGCGACCTTCCGCCGCTTCGAGCCGACCAACCGCGACATCCTGGCGATCACCAAGCAGCTCGCCACGCGCCGCGACAACATCTCGCGCTCGATCCACAACTTCAAGGAGCTGACCGCGGCGGTCGGCGCCAAGGACCAGCAGCTCGGCGACCTCGTCGACGCGTCCAACGCGGTCTTCAAGGCGTTCGCCAACCAGGACCAGCGCCTGCGCGAGACCCTGAGCCTGCTGCCCGACACGCTGAAGGTCACCGACACGGCCGTCCAGAAGGTCGACAAGCTCGGCACGGCCCTCGGCCCGACGCTCGGCAAGCTGCGCCCCGGCGCGCGCGCGCTCGGCCCGTCGCTCAAGCAGACCCGGCCCTTCCTGAAGACGACCACGCCGGTCATCCAGAAGCAGCTGCGGCCGTTCGCCCGCGACGCGCTGCCGACGGTCAAGATCCTGCGCCCCGCGGCGCGCGACCTCGCCGCGTTGACGCCGGACTTCACGTCGGTCCTCAAGACGGCCAACTACCTGCTCAACACCGTCGCCTACAACCCGCCCGGCAGCGACGAGGGCTACCTCTTCTGGATCTCGTGGCTGAACCACATCGGCCCGACCGTCTTCAGCACGCAGGACGCGCACGGCCCGATCCGGCGCGGCGCGCTGTTCTTCAGCTGCTCGGGCCTTGGTCTGCTCGACCAACTCAGGAAGGCCAACCCGCAGCTCGGCACGATCATCGGGCTGACGAACCCGGCCACCAAGAGCGAGGTCTGCGCCAACACCGCGCAGGCGCCCGGCACCAACGCACCGGCGGCGGGGGGCTGAGATGAACAAGCAGGTTCCCAGCCTCGGCAAGATCCTCGTGATGGTCGGCTTCGCGCTGTCGTGCTTCGGCCTGCTGCTGTTCCTCTGGCTGGCCTTCGGCGGTCCGACGCCGCTCAAGCCGCAGGGCTACCGCGTCAAGGTCTCCTTCGGCGAGGCGACGCAGCTCGCCCACGAGGCCGACGTCCGCATCTCCGGCGTGCCGGTCGGCAAGGTCAAGGACATCCAGACCAACAAGCAGACCGGCCGCTCGGACGCGACGATCGAGCTCAAGCCCGAGTACGCGCCGCTGCCCGCCGACGCCAAGGCGATCCTGCGCCAGAAGACGCTGCTCGGCGAGACCTACGTCGAGCTGACCCCCGGCTCGCCGACCGGCCCCAAGGTCGCCGACAACGGTCGCCTGGCCACCGGGCAGGTGGCCGACACCGTCGAGCTCGACGAGATCCTGCGCGCGTTCGACCCGCGGACGCGCGAGGCGTTCCAGACCTGGATCCAGACGCAGGCGCAGTCGCTCGACGGCCGTGGCCAGGACCTCAACGACGCGCTCGGCAACCTCGCGCCGTTCGCGCAGGACACCGAGAAGGTCCTGCGGATCCTCAACTCCCAGAAGGCCGGCGTGCGCCAGCTGGTGCGTAACACCGGCGTGGTCTTCGACGCGCTGTCGGAGCGCGACGGCCAGCTCGCGAGCCTCATCACGAACTCCAACCGGGTGTTCGCGACGACCGCGCAGCGCAGCGCCGAGCTGCAGGCCACCTTCAAGGCGCTGCCGACCTTCGAGAAGGAGTCGAGCACCACGCTGACCCGCCTCTCGAAGTTCGCGGCCAACGCCAACCCCGTCGTCACCGACCTGCGGCCCGCCGCCAAGGAGCTCAGCCCGACGCTCGTGCAGCTCTCGGCGCTGGCCCCGGACCTCAGGGCGCTGTTCGAGGACCTCACCCCGCTGGTCAACGCCTCCAAGAAGGGCCTGCCGGCGACCCAGGAGTTCCTGGACCAGCTGCACCCGCTGCTGGCGAACTTCGACGGTCCGCTCCGGCAGCTCAACCCGATCCTCGACGGCGCGGGCCTCTACAAGAACGAGCTGACGGCGTTCTTCGCCAACTCGGCCGCGGCGACGCAGGCGACCTCCTCGGTCGCCGGCTCCACCGAGCCCGCGCACTACCTGCGCACGTCCAACCCGCTGAACCCCGAGATGCTCGCGCAGTATCCGAAGCGCGTGACGAGCAACCGGACCAACCCGTACCCGTTCCCGGGCGACAGCCTGAGCCTCAAGGACGGCCTCGCGTCGTACGAGACGCGCCAGTGCACCGGGCAGACGCTGACGCCGGCGCTCGGACCGGCCGTCGACGGCGTCCTGACCGACACGCTGCGCGACGGCATCCTGAAGTTCGCGCTCAACAGCGGCAACGTCGTGGCGCCGCCCTGCAAGCAGCAGCCGCGGTTCAACCTCGGCGGCACGCTCACGCAGTTCCCGCAGCTGAAGGCGTCGGTCAAGGGCGCGGAGGCGGGAGCCCCCCAGCCGTAGGCCCGATGGACTCCCGGCGCACCGCTCCGGGCGCGCCGGTACCCTCATCGCTCTGATGGGCCGGCCGCCGCGCATCCTGGCCGCCGCCATGGGCACGGCCGCCCGCCGCCCGCTGGCGGTGGGCCTCCTGATCACGGTGCTCGCGCTGGCGGGTGCCGCGCTGGCGCTGCGCCTGTCGCCGACCACGGCCAGCGACACGCTGGTCGGGCGCTCCAGCGAGTCCTGGCAGGCGACCGAGCGCGAGCACCAGCTCTTCGGCGAGGACGCGGTCTACGTCCTCGTGCGCGGGCCGGTCACCAAGCTGGTGCTGACCTCCGACCTGGAGCGCCTGATCGCGCTGGAGGGCTGCCTCGGCGGCAACCCGCCGGCCAAGGCCAAGATCCCCGGCGGGCGCGACGGCCCGTGCGGGCGCCTAGCGGCGACCAAGCCCGCGAAGGTCGTCTTCGGCCCCGGCACGTTCATCAACGAGTCGGTGCTGCAGATCGGCGACCAGTACGACGCGCAGCTCAAGAAGATCCAGGGCGACGCGCAGAGCCAGTACGACGCGGCCTACAAGCTGGCGATCGCCAAGAAGTACACCAAGGCCCGGGCGCGCAAGGTGGCCCAGCAGGTCAAGGACCTGGCCATGGTGCAGAGCCTCAAGGACGCGTTCCAGCTCGCGCTGAAGTACGGGATCCTCAAGGCGCCGCAGGTCAACGACCCCGGCTTCGTGTCGCAGCTCGTCTTCGCGGCGGGGAAGAAGGCCGGCACGCCGAAGGGGCGCTTCGCCTATCTGTTCCCCAACGCCAACAGCGCGCTCGTGCAGGTCCGCTTGAAGCCCGGGCTGTCGGATGCGGCGCGCAAGGACGCGATCGCGCAGGTCCGTGCGGCGACGCGGATGGCCGACTTCCGCCTGGTCAACGGCGGGCAGTACGTCGTCACGGGTGCGCCGGTCGTGCTCACCGACCTGACGACGAGCGTCACCGACGCCATCGTGCTGCTGCTGATCGCGTCGCTGATCGTCATGGCGCTGGTGCTCGCGCTCGTCTTCCCGGCGCGCCGGCGGCTGCTGCCGCTGGTCGTGGCGCTGGCGGCGGTGGCGATCACGTTCGGGACGCTCTCGCTGCTCGGCGCGTCGCTGACGATGGCCTCGGTGGGCGTCGTCCCGGTGCTGATCGGCCTCGCGGTCGACTACGCCATCCAGCTGCACGCGCGCATCGAGGAGCGCGCCGGGCCCCAGGCGTCCCGCGCGGAGATGGTCGCGGCCGTGGGCCACGTCGCGCGCACGGGCGCGCCGACGGTGGCGGTCGCGGCGACGGCCACGGCGGCGGGCTTCCTGGTGCTGGCGCTGTCGCCGGTCCCGATGGTCCGCGGCTTCGGCCTGCTGCTGGTGCTGGGCATCGGGGTCGGGCTCGTGACCGCGGTCACGCTCGGGACCGCGGCGCTGGTCGGGCTCACCGGTGGCCGCGGGGTGCCGCGACCGCTGGCCGCCGCCGGCGCCATGCTCGCGCCCGCCGCACGCGGGGCCGGCGAGCTGCTGCGCGAGAACCGCGCGTCGCGCGCCGTCGCCGGGCGCGGCCGGGCCGTGCGCGGGTTCGCGCTGGGCGCGGCGGCTCGCCGTCCGGGACGCGTGCTGCTCGCCGGGCTGGCGATCGCGGTCGTGGGCTGGGCCGCCGACACGCAGACGCGCGTGGAGTCCGACGTCACCAAGCTCGTGCCCCAGAACCTGCAGGCGCTGAGCGACCTGCAGGCGCTGCAGCGCTCCACCAGCGTCGGCGGCCAGATCGACGTGCTCGTCCACAGCGACAAGCTCACCGATCCGGCGGTCCTGAACTGGATGAGCAGCTACCAGGCCGGCTTGTTGAAGCACTTCGGCTACAGCGAGAAGCGCGGCTGCGGCAAGGCCGAGCTGTGCCCGGCGTTCTCGCTGCCCGACCTCTTCGGCGACGGCAAGGGCGGGATCAAGACCCAGGCCCAGGTCGACGAGCTGCTCGACGTCGTCCCCGCGTACTTCTCCCAGGGCGTGATCACCGCCGACCGCACGACCGCGACGATGGCCTTCGGGATCCGCCTCATGCCGCTGGACCGCCAGAAGGAGGTGCTGGACCGGATGCGCGCCGACCTCCATCCGCCGGAGGGCGTCGAGGCGCAGCTGGCGGGCCTGCCGGTGCTGGCGGCCGACGCCAACGCCGCGGTGTCCTCGCCCTGGCGGCGCCTGGCGACGCTCCTCGCGGGCCTGCTGGCGGTCGGCCTCGTGCTGCTCGCCGCGTTCCGCTCGTGGCACCGCGCGCTCGTGCCGCTGGTGCCGATCGCGCTTGCGACCGGCTGGTCGGCGCTCGTGCTCTTCGTCATCCGGATCCCGTTGAACCCCATGTCGGTCACGCTCGGCGCGCTGGTCATCGCGATCTCGACCGAGTTCAGCGTGCTGCTGGCCGAGCGCTACCGCGCCGAGCGGCTGGGCGGCCTTGACCCGGCCGCGGCGCTGGAGCGCACCTACCGCTCGACCGGCGCGGCGGTGCTCGCCTCGGGCGTGACGGCGATCGCCGGCTTCGCGGTCCTGGCGCTGAGCGACATCCGCATGCTGCGCGACTTCGGCGCGGTGACGGTCGTCGACCTCACCGTGTCGCTGCTCGGCGTGCTGCTGGTGCTGCCGTCGGCGCTCGTGCTCGGCGAGCGGTGGCGCGCCGGCGACGTGCGGGTCCGGCTGCCGCGGCCGCGGCTGCCCCGGCCGCGGCGCCGTCGCCGGCCCGCGCCGGCGCCCGTCGCATGAGCGGAGGCAGCGAGCCGGGCCCCCTGGATTTCGACGCGGGGCCGGGGGACGACGGTGCGCCGGCACCGCGTCGCGCCCCGGGCGCGCCACGCGCGCCGCGCCGCCGGCCGCCCGCGCCGCCCGGCGGCGCGCGCTACCTCTGGGTCGTGGGCGCGGCGGCGCTCGTGCTCGTGCTCGTCCTGGTCGTCGCGACGGTCCAGCACGGGACCGAGCGCGGCGCGCGCGGCATCCCGGCGGGCGACGCGATCCCGCCGTTCGCGGTCCCGCGCGCGCTGTCGGCGCTCGACGGCGACGCGAACCTCGCCCGGCGCGCGGGGGAGGGCGCGGCCGGCAACCGGCCCGCCTGCTCGGTGCGCCGTCCCGACGTGCTCAACGGGTGCGTGCTGCGCGATCGCGGGCCGCTCGTGCTCGCGTTCTTCGCCACGCGCGGCAAGGAGTGCGTCGACCAGCTCGACGTCATGGAGCGCGTGCGGGCGCAGACGCCGGGGGTGCAGTTCGCGGCGATCGCGATCCGCGGCGACCGCGACGCCGTCCGCTCGCTCATCCGCCGCCACGGGTGGCGGTTCGACGTCGGCTACGACCGCGACGGCGCGCTGGCCAACGCGTTCCACGTGCAGGTCTGCCCGCAGCTGACGTTCGCGCGACAGGGCGGCCGCGTGGTCGAGACCACGTTCGGCGAGCTGCGGGGCCCCGCACTGGCCGCCAAGGCGCGTAGGCTCGCCACGCGATGAACCTGGAGCAGCCGCCCGCCGACGGTGCCGTCGACCAGCAGCTGGCCGGCGAGTTCCCGGGCCTGCGCCTGCGCTGGACGGCCGTCGAGGGCGGCGCGGCAGGCCCGACGCCGCCGGCGCTGCGCCGCCGGCTCGACGAGGTCAACCGGCGCTTCCGCGGGCCGCAGGCGATCGCGCTGCGCACGCGGCCGGTGCCGCGGGCCTACCGCGTGTTCTTCCGCCAGGTCGGGCTCGACCCGGACGTCGACCGCACGCCGGCCGAGCAGGCGGCCGTGGCGCGGCTGGTCACCGGCGACGTCTGCTCCGGCGAGCGCGTCGCCGACGCGCTGGCGCTCGCGATCATCGAGACGGGCGTCGCGGTGCTCGCCCTCGACGACGCGCGGCTGGACGGCGAGCTGACGCTGCGCGGGGCCCGTGCGGGGGAGACCCTGCAGGTGGGCGAGCACGCCCACGACGTGCCGCCCGGGCGCCTCGTCCTGGCCGACCGCGGCGGCCCGGTGGCCGTGCTGTTCGGGCGCCTCTCGGAGCGGTACGCGCCCGGCCGCGAGACGGCGCGGACGCGCCTGGTCGCGATCCAGGTGCCGGGCGTGCCGGAGGTCCACGTCGAGGAGGCGCTCTGGCTGGCGGCCTCGGCACTGTCGGCCGACGGCGACTAGGGCAACACTGGCCCAGAGGGCCAGGTTGCCTTGCGGGTCTTCGCCCAGGGGGCGAAACCCGCGGCGGGTTAGGGACCCACGCTGCTAGGGGTGCCGCGCCGCGGCCCGGTGTGGGTATCCTGGCGTCAAGGAGGACTGCCGTGGTGCTGATCGATCAGCTGAGCAGCGAGAAACCCGCACCGTCCGTCGCGCGCGCGCAGCGCTTCGCGACCGACGAGCGCGCCGCCCGCCGCACCCTGCGCGCGCAGATCGCCCGGCTCGAGCGCGAGCTCGGCGAGGCGATCCTGGCCGCGTTCCCGCACGTCGCCGTGCCCGACGCCGACCCGCCGGTCCGTGGTCCGCGCCTGCTGGGCCTCGGGGACCTCGAGCGGGTCCGCGACGACCTGGCCGAGCGCGTCCGCGTCGCCCGCGTGGCCGTCGGCGAGCGCGCCGGGCACGAGGCCCGCAGCCGCGCGCTGCTCGAGGAGATGCTCCGCGAGCCGGCCCGCCACAAGTGGGTCCGCCTGCCCGCCGCCGACCTGGGCGAGCGCTCGTGCGGCGCCTACCACGTGCGTCCCCGCTTGGGCGTCATCGGGATGCTCATGGGCTGGTGGCACGTGAAGGTCTCCTCGGGCTGCCCCTCAGCCGCCCCGGCGTGAGGCCGGAGCCGCAGGACCATCTAGGATCGCCCGTCCATGGGCCGTCGCAGCCGCAAGCGCTCCAGCAGCACCGACGCGCCGCCGCCGGCGCAGGAGGCCGCGCCGGCCCCGCCGCCGGCGGCGCCGCGGACGGCGACCTACAAGTCGCGGCGGGAGGACGCGCCGCAGCCGCCGTGGGCGCCGTTCCCGCTGACCGAGCTGGTCATCCTGCTGTCGATCGTCATGCTCGGGTTGGGGTTCGTCACCGGTGGGGACCGCCGCAGCGTGCTGCTCGGCGGCGGGTTCGTGCTCGTGACGCTCGCGGCGGGTGAGCTGTCGGTGCGCGAGCACTTCGCCGGGTACCGCTCGCACTCGTCGCTGCTGGCCGGCATCTGCGCGATCGTCGCCGCGATCCCGGTGTGGCTCCTGCCCGTCCCGCAGGCCCTTGTGCTCGCCGTGGGCGTCATCGCCTTCGTCCTCGCCCTTATGGGCTTCCGCCGGGCGTTCATGCGTCGCAGCGGCGGCGTAGGGTTCCGCGCGTGACCGACGTCCCGCCGCCCTTCGAGTCCGCGCCAACCCCGTCGTCGCAGGAGCCGGCCGGCGAGGCGCGGCGCATGCAGCTGCGCGGGCTGCATCACGTGACGGCGATCGTCGCCGACCTCGATCGCACCACGGCCTTCTACCGCGACGTTCTGGGCCTGGCCCTCACCGAGCAGGGCGACAACCGCGACGACCCGGGCGCGCGGCACTTCTGGTTCGGCGACGCCGAGGGGACGCCGGGGACGCTCGTGTCGTTCATGGAGTACCCGTCCATGGACGAGGCCCGCGAGGGTCGTGGGGGCGTGCACCACTTCGCGTTCCAGGTCGGCTCGGCCGACGAGCAGGTCGCGTGGCGCGACTACCTGCGGGCGCGAGGGGTGCCGTGCTCGGAGGTCTTCGAGCGCGGGCGCTTCGCCAGCATCTACTTCCGCGATCCCGACGGTCACCTGCTCGAGATCGCCACGGCGTAGCCCGGGGCGCGCGGCGAGAAGGCCGCGCGCGGCGAGCGCCCCGGTGGGGCGCCCGCCGCGGGCTGCGCGAGTCCTCGAAGAGCCCGGCCCCCGCCACCAGCCGTTGCTGGTGGGGAGGTGGACCGACTCTCAGCCCGGAAAGCCCTCCAACAGGCCGCTGAGCGCTTGACGCTGACGCTCGGTCATCGATCCCACCGTCTTGTTCTCGGACATCGGGACCGACTGCAGGAGCTTGCGGCACCGGGTGGTGCCCCAGCGGCGCTGGCTCGTCAGGAGGTCGGAGACCGTCATCGAGGCGGCCTCCCATGGGCATTCGAGGACGACGTGCGCGGCGCTGATCTCCCCCTCGGCGATTTGGCGCTTGAGCTCCGCGCGTGCGAGGCGGACCTCGTTCGCTCGGGCCAAAGCGCGCAAATGCTGTGGCGCAGGGGCGATCGTCGCTGCTGCGTTCATCTGTCCTCCCGCCGCCTCATCCTCAGCATGAGACGGCACTCGTAGTTGCTTGCGTGCTGACGCGTCGACGACCGGTACGCCTCGGAGCTGACCACGTGCCCCGAAACGGCGAGCGGGCGTCTCCTCACGCGATCCCCGCTCCTCGATCCGGGACATCCAATCCCCGCGGCGTCCGCATCGAACGCGTCTCGAACGTATGCCAGGCCGGCAGTCCTGATCAAGGTGTGAACGAGGGCAACATTCGCTCATAGCGCCTTTTTTCTTCTGTCTAGAACACGCTCGTGTTCGAGTCGGACAGGCAGCCGAAACCGGGCGCCGCAGGACCGCCGAACGTGCTACGGAAAAGGGCTTGAACCCGAGCGGTCAGGAGGCCCGGCGGCGACCGTGCTCGCCCGGTCCGGGCAGCGGCCCGTGCTCGGCCTCGAACGCGGCCTTGACGGTGCTGAACGCCTCCAGCGCGCGGTCGAGCGTGGGGCGGTCGTGCGTCGCCATGACGCTCGTGCGCAGCAGCGCGCCGCCCGGGGGCACCGCAGGGTGCAGGGCGGTGTTGACGAAGACGCCCGCGTCGAACAGGCCCTTCCACATGAGGCCGGCCTGCCAGTCGTCGCCGATCAGCACGGGGATGATCGGCGTCACGACGTCGGTGCCGTCGGGCAGCACCTGCGGGGAGACGACCGCGAAGCCGCGTTGCTCGAGACCGTCGCGGAAGTAGCGCGCGTTGTCGAGGACGCGCCGCAGCAGCGCGCGCCCCTCCTCGGTGCGCACGACGCGCAGGGCGGCCAGCGCGGCGCCCGTGGCGGCCGGGACCGCCGAGGCGGTGAACAGGAACGCCCGCGACTGGAAGCGCAGGAACTCGATGATGTCGGCGCGGCCGGCGACGAAGCCGCCGCAGGAGGCCAGCGACTTCGAGAACGTGCCCATGCGCAGGTCCACGCGATCCTCGACGCCGTGCAGCTCCGAGGTGCCCGCTCCGCGCGCGCCCAGGACGCCGGCGCCGTGGGCCTCGTCGACCATCAGGCGGGCGCCGTAGCGCTCGCACAGCGCGACGATCTCCGGCAGCGGCGCGATGTCGCCCTCCATCGAGAACACGCCGTCCACGACGACGAGGACGCCGCCGCCGTCGCCGGTGGCCCGGTCGAGCATCTTCTCGAGCTTGTCGAGCTTGTTGTGGCGGAACGGCCGCAGCTTGGCCTTCGACAGCAGGCAGCCGTCGAGGATCGACGCGTGGTCGCCGGAGTCGACGACGACGGTGTCGCCGGGGCCGAGCAGCGTGCCGAGCGTGCCGACGTTGGCCTGGTGGCCGGTCGTGAAGACGATGGCGTCCTCGGCGCCCATCCACTCGGCGATCTCGGCCTCGAGCTCGAGGTGCTGGCGCGTCGTGCCGTTGAGCAGGCGCGAGCCGGTCAGGCCCGTGCCGTACGTCTCCAGCGCGTCGCGCGCGCCCTGGATCACCCGCTCGTCCTCGGTCAGCCCCAGGTAGTTGTTGCCGCCGAGCATGATCCGCGCGGCGCCCTCCATCTCGACGACCGGCCGGGCCGGGCTCTCCATGACCCGGAAGTACGGCACCATGTCGGCCTCGCGGGCCGCGCGGAGGATCTCCAGGCGCTCGTGGTTCCGGGCCTTGTCGAAGACGTCAACCTGCGCTCGAGCCGTCACGCGAGCAGCGTATAGGGCGGCTCGCTCGGTAGGGTGGCGCGCCATGCCGCTCGACGTACGCCCCGCTCGTTCGTTCCGCGACGTGGGCGCGTTCATCGATCTTCCGTTCCGCCTGCACGCCGGCACGCCGTGGGTGCCGCCGGCCCGGCTGGAGCGCCGGATCTTCCTCGACCGCCGGCTCGGGCCCTACGCCAAGCGCATGGACTACGAGCTCATGCTCGCGCGGCGCGACGGGCGCGTCGTCGGGCGCATCAGCGCCCACGTCGACCACGCCTACAACCGCCATCACGACGAGCGCCGCGGCTGGTTCGGCTTCTTCGAGTGCGAGGACGACCTGGAGGCGGCGCGCGCCTTGGTCGACGCGGCGGCCGCGTGGCTGACCGCGCGCGGCATGGACCAGATGACCGGTCCGGCCGACTTCGCGATGAACGACGAGAGCGGCATCGTCATCGAGGGCCACGACCTCGCGCCGATGGTCCGCCAGCCGTGGCACCCGCCGTACTACCAGGCGCTCTGCGAGGGCGCCGGCCTCGACAAGGTCGTCGACCTGCTGATGTGGTCGCTGGAGATCTCCGACCGCGAGCAGATGCTCCCCATCCTGCCTGAGCTCGCCGCCGAAGCGCGCGAGAAGCACGGCGTGACGATCCGGCGCATGTCGCGCCGGCGCCTGCGCGCCGACCTCGACGTGTTCGGCGAGATCTACAACCGCGCGTGGCGCCGGAACTTCGGGTTCGTGCCCTACGACGAGGGCGACCTGGACCAGTACGCGCTCGAGCTGCAACTGGTCTACGACAAGGACTGGTTCATGATCGCCGAGGTCGGCGACGAGCCCGTCGCGATGGCCATCACCATCCCGGACATCAACCAGGTGCTGAAGACGATGAACGGGCGCCTGTTCCCGGTGGGGTGGTGGCGGTACCTGCGCAAGTCGCGGTCGATCACGCGCGTCCGGGTCGGCTTCCTGGGCGTCAAGCCCAAGTTCCAGCACACGGGCGCGGCGGCCGCGCTGTACGTGGAGCACTTCGACACCTCGGCCCGCCATCCGCGCATCAAGGGCGGCGAGATGGGGTGGATCCTGGAGACCAACCGGGCCATGAACCGGGGTATGGAGGCCATGAACGGCCGGGTTGTAAAGCGGTACCGGGTGTACGGCAGGGAGCTGACGGGCACCTGATCGGTAGGTGCGCGCGCAATCAGCCTTCGGCGCGCGGTAAGGTTGGCCTAATGGCACGGTCCGACGATCTTCAAGCATCCCCGCCGATGTTCGAGAGTCGGTTGCTGGACCGGTTCACGCGGGTCCACCCGACGGTGCCTCCGCTGCTGTTCGCGCCCGTCATCACGGTGCTGCTCGTCACCGGCTTCGGCCGCGTCGGGGCGCTCGAGGGCCTGCTGCTCGTGGCCGCCGGCTACGTCTTCTGGACGCTGTTCGAGTACTGGCTGCACCGCGTGGTCTTCCACTTCGAGCCGTACAACAGCCAGCTGGGCATGCGCCTGCATTGGATGATCCACGGCGTCCACCACGACCACCCCAACGACCCGCTGCGGCTGGTCATGCCGCCGTCGGTCAGCGTGCCGCTCGGCGCGTTCGTGCTGGCGGCGTTCTGGGGCGTGCTGGGCTACGACGCCGCGCTCTGCTTCGGCGGCGGGTTCCTCGTGGGCTACCTCGCCTACGACATGATCCACTACCACGTGCACCACCACACGCCGCGCACGGCCCTCGGCCACCGGCTGCGGGAGCTGCACATGCGCCATCACTTCCAGGACGACGAGCGCGGGTTCGGCATCAGCGCGCCGTACTGGGATCGCGTGTTCGGCACGGCGCCGGCCGAGCAGGGCAACCGCGCCGTCGGACGGCAGCCGGGCCCGCGCGACCCGTCCGGCGCCCGCTGACCCCGCCAACATCGCGCTCGGCCGCGCGATGCGCCATCCTAGGTCGCGCATGACGGAACCCGTCGACGAGGACATCGAGACCGGCGCCGACGAGGCCGAGGTCGTGGATGCGCTGCCGGTGCCCGAGGGCACCCCGCCGCGGGAGGTGCCGGCGCCCGCGCCCCTGATGTCGCGGACGGGCGCCCTGGTGGCCGCCGGGCCCGTGGCCGTGCAGGCCGCCGCCGTGGCCGTGACCGGCTTCGCCGCCGGCGCCGCGACCGTCGCGGTCGTGCGTCGCCGTCGCGCCAAGAAGGCGGTTCGCGCCCGGCGCAAGGACCGCAAGGCGCTGGGCGAGGTCCGGGCGTCGCGGTCGTTCCTGGTGGACATCCATCTGCTGAACCGCAACTGACGGCTCCGCGTCGTCCTGGTGCGGACACGCCGGCGTCTGCACTGCGGCGTAGGCTGCCGCGCTCGATGATCGAGGTGCGCCGCGAGATCCGGCCGGTGTGGCCGTTCCGCCTGCCGGGCTCCGGCGGGATGGACGGCGTCACCCGCCGCCGCGGCGGGGTCCTCGAGCGGGTCGTGCACGTCGACGGCGCGCCGGCCGCGGTGCGGGCCGCGCAGCCGGCGGCGCAGCGCGTGGTGATCGGCGCACGCGCCGAGCGCGCCGACGTCGCCGAGGAGGCCGTGGCGCGGATGCGCTTCGCGCTCGGCGTCGACGACGACCTGCGCCCGTTCTACGAGCGCTTCCGCGACGACCCGCTGATCGGGCCGTCGGTCCGCTCGCGGCCGCACCTGCGCCTGACCCGCCGGACCGAGCCGTTCGAGGCGCTGGCGTGGGCGGTCTGCGAGCAGCTGATCGAGTACGAGCGCGCCGCGGCGATCGAGCGCCGCATCGTCTACCGGCTGGGCCGCCGCGCGCCGGGCTGGGACGGCGCGACGGTGCTGCACGACCTGCCGTCGGCCGCGACGCTCGGCGGCGTGGCGCCGGCGCTGTTGCAGTCCTTCGACCTGTCGGCGGGCCGGTCGCTCGCCCTGGTCAAGGCGGCGCGCGAGGTCGCCGCCGGCCGCGTCGACCTCGACGCCGCCGACCACGAGCGCGCCTGGGCCCGCCTCCGGAAGATCCCGGGGATCGGATCGTGGACGATCGAGGTGCTGGCCTCCCACGGCCAGGGCCGCCACGACCAGCTGCCCGCCGGAGACTTGGCCTACATCAAGCTCGTTGGCCGGATCCTGCGCGGCGGCGACCCGTACGGCCGCGCGACCGAGGACGAGGTGCGGGCGTTCTTCGCGCCGTACGACGGGTGGAGCGGGCTGGCGGGGGCGCACGCGCTGGGTGGGAAGGCGACAGGTGGGGGCGGGGCGGCGTTGAGGTTCGCGGCGGCGGCTTGAGGCTTTGCGGCGCGTTTGTCGTGGCGTCCCGCTCGGGCGCTGGTCGGGGTGCGCGGCGTGGTCTGTCGGCAATGACGACGGAGGTTCGAGGCGGGCCCCGGCGCCGTCGGTCTGCCGCGGGCGCCGGGGGCGCGGGGTCGTTCGGGCGCGAATCGTGCCCGCGCGGGGGTCCGGGTCGATTCGTGGTGGATAATCCATCACGAATCGACCCGGATCCCCCGCGGGCGATCATTTCGGCCCGAACGATCGCCCCCGACGCCCACGGCAGCCCCCGGGCGCCGGCGCCCGGTCGGACCTCCGTCGTCATTGCCCCGTGCCACGCCCCGCGGCACGACCGGCGTCCGGGCGGGACGCCACCTACCGCGGCGCCGCCCCTAGATCCCCCGCCCCGGCAGGAACTCGTTCGTGAGCGACGTCGGCGTCGGCAACCGGCTGATCAGCCCGTTGTCGAGCATCCACTGCCCGTAGGCCTTCCACTCGTCGGCGTTCTGGTAGCCCCACGGGAAGGTGGTGTTGTCGGGGAAGAAGACGGGCAGCGTCGCCTTGACCTGGTCGAGCTGGAGGGCGCGGTCGAGGTCGGGGTTGGCCTTGACGAGCGGGTCGACGCCGGCGTTGGGGTCGGCCTTGACCGCCTTGGCGCCGCGGGCGACGGCCTGCAGGAAGCGGCGCATGACGTCGCCGACGCCCTTCTGCTGCAGCCGGTCGTTGTTGGCGACGAACACGAGCTCCTGGTAGGTGGGGACGCCCGTGTCCTCCATGTGGATGATCGTCGGCTTCTTGTCCTGCCGGCGCAGCTGCACGCCCTCGACGTTCCAGAACGCGCCGAGCGTGGCGTCGACCTTCTTGGACAGCATCGACTGGATCAGGTTGAACCCCACGTTGATCTCGTGGACGCCGCTCGGGTCGACGCCGGCCTTCTTGGCGATCGTCTTCAGGTAGGCCGACTGGTACGGGATGCCCGCGGTGCCGACGGTCTTGTCCTTCAGGTCGGCCGGCGTCTTGACCTTGCCGTTGAGCGACATGATCGACGTCAGCGGCTTCTGCACCAGCGCCCCGATCGACGCCACGTGCAGCCCCTTGTCGCGCGCCAGCAGCACCTCGGGCTCGTAGGAGATCGCGACTTCGGCCTTGCCGGCGGCGACGAGCTTCAGCGGCGACGCCGGATCCGACGGCACCCGGATGCGGACGTCCAGCCCGGCGGCCTTGAACGCGCCCATCGCCTGCGCGGCGTAGATCGGCGCGTGGTCGGCGTTGGGCAGGTAGTCCAGGACGAGGTCGACGTGCTGGATCGGGCCGGCCGTCGTCGTCGTGTCCTTCTTCGCGCCGCACGCCGACAGCGCGAGGGCGGAGAGCAGGGCGGCGACGGCGACCGCCACGGGGCGGCCGCGCACGGGGCGGAGGGTCATGCGTCGAGGTCCTTTCGTCGGTGAGCCCATGGCGCCAGATGGCGCTCGGCGAGGGCGAGCAGGGAGAAGCAGAAGACGGCGAGGGCGGCCAGCACCACGACCGCGGCCCAGGCGCGCGCGGTCTCCAGCTGGGGGATGGACTGCAGCAGGAGGTGGCCGAGCCCGTTCTCGGAACCGGCGTACTCGGCGAAGACGGCGGCGATGCCGCCGACGGCCACGGCGATCTTGGCCCCCGACAGCGCGGCCGGCAGCGCGGCGGGCGCCTCGACCCACCGGAAGGTCTGCGCCCGCGAGGCGCCGAGCGTGCGGAGAAGCTTGTGCTGGTCGGGGTCGATCGCGGCGAGCCCGTCGAGCGTCGTCACCACGATCGGGAAGAAGCACACGAGCGCGACGATCACGAGCTTGGGCAGCAGCCCGTAGCCGAACCACGCGGCCAGCAGCGGCGCGATCGTGACGATCGGGATCGCCTGCGTGCCGACGAGCAGCGGGTAGATCGCGCGGCGCAGCGGCCGGTAGGCGTGCAGCGCGATCGCGAGCGCCGCGCCGGCCAGCAGCGCCAGCGCGAGCCCCAGAACGACCTCCTGCCCGGTGACGAGCAGGTTGTCCCACAAAAGGCCGCGATCGTCCCACAGCGCCTGGGCGACCTGGGTCGGCGCCGGCAGGATGAACTCGTCGATGCCGCCGAGGCGGGCGTAGGCCTCCCAGCCGCCGAGCAGCAGGAGCACGAGCAGCGCGGCCAGCATCAGGCGCCGCCCTCCATCGCGCTGCGCAGCGCCCCGAGGGCGCGGGCGCGCAGGGCGGCGACCGCGGGGTCGGTCGCGCTGCGCGGGCGCGGCAGCGCCACCGCGACGTCAACGACGATCCGGCCCGGCCGGGGCGAGAGCACGACGACGCGGTCGGCCATCAGCACGGCCTCCTCGACGTCGTGGGTGACGAGCAGGACGGTGCGCGGCTCGCGCGCCAGGACCCCGGCCAGCCAGCCCTGCGCGTCGGCGCGGGTGATCGCGTCCAGCGCGCCGAAGGGCTCGTCGAGGCAGAGGACCGGGGCGCCGGCCAGCAGCGTGCGGGCGACCGCGACGCGCTGGCGCATGCCGCCGGACAGCTCCCACGTGCGGGCGCGCTCGAAGCCGTCGAGGCCGAGCTGGGTCAGCAGCGTGTGGGCACGGTCGCGGGCGGGCGCCTTGCCCCGGCCGGCGAGGCGCAGCGGCAGCGCCGCGTTGTCGAGCGCGTCGAGCCACGGGAGCAGCAGGTCGCGCTGGGGCATCAGCACGGCGCGACCGGCGACGACGCGCCCGGCGTCGGGCGCCTGCAGCCCGCAGACGAGCTCCAGGAGCGTGGACTTGCCGCTGCCGCTCGGGCCCACCACGGCCACGACCTCGTGCGCCGCCGCACGCAGCGTCACGTCCTGCAGCGCCACCACGTCGCCGAACCGGCGGGTCACACCCTCCAGCAGCACTTCGCCTTCAACGTCGCGAGGCCTCTGAGTCGGAGCCTCGAGCCTCGTCGCCATCGCTCCCTCCGCGGGCATTACCCCACAGGTTCGAAGGGTCAGCGCCGGGATCCGGAGGCGCTATCTCAGCCCGTTTCCACGAGCCCCCCTGTGTTACGTGTCCTGAGCCTAGCGCGGCGGCGGCGCGACCGGCACCGCCAGCGAGCCACGGTCGCTGCGGGAGTCCGAGACGGCGGTCGACACCCGGTCCGCCGGCGCCATGCCCGCGAGCTGCATGCGGGGCGTCACGGCGTACTCGCCGCGGGCGTCGAGGGTGTAGCCGACGGCCTTCAGCCGGGCGAGCACCTCGGGCGTGAAGCGCGCGTCCTCGATGATCAGCTTGTTGGAGCCCTGGTCGTCGAAGCGCTGGGCGTCGACGGCCTGGGGCAGCGTCATCCCGAAGTCCACCGTGTCGAGGATCGCCAGCGTCGGGCCCATGATGATGGTCGAGCCGCCCGCCGCGCCGGCGACGATGACGGGCTTGCCGCCCTGGACCATGATGGTGGGGTTGATCGACGAGCGCGGCCGCTTGCCCGGGGCGGGCTCGTTCGCCGTGCCCGGTCCGGAGAAGTCGGTCAGCTCGTTGTTGAGCAGGAAGCCCGTCCCCGGCGCGACGACCGCGCTGCCGAACTCCTGCTCGATCGTGCACGTGACGGCCACGGCGCCGCCCTTGGCGTCGATCACCGAGACGTGCGTCGTGGAGCCGGCGGGGTTGAAGTCCTCGCCCGCGGCGCGCGGGGCGGCCGCGGCCGTGGCCGCGGCGGGGAAGACGCCCGGCGCGAACGTGGCCGCGCGGTTGAGGTCGATCTCCGCGCGCCGCTGCGCGGCGTAGTCCTTGGACAGCATCTGGCTCAGCGGGATGCGCACGAACGCCGGGTCGCCGAGGTACGCGCCGCGGTCGGCCCACGCGATCTTCTGCGCCTCGGAGACGGCCGTGACGGTCTGCGCCGAGGTCTCCCCGAGAGCGTGCAGGTCGAAGCCCTCCAGGATGTTCAACATCTCGATCATCGTCTGCCCGCCGGAGCTGGCCGGGCCCATGGCGTACACGTCGCGGCCGCGATAGGTCGTGTGCACGGGCGCCCGCCAGACCGCCTTATAGGAGGAGAAGTCCTTGACCGTGAGCAACCCCGGGTCCTTGGTGTCGGGGCGCGGCGCGCGCATGTCGCGCACGATGCGGTGGGCGAGCGTCCCGCCGTACAGCGCGCCCGGCCCCTCGCGCATGAGCCGCCGCAGCGTGGCGGCCAGCTCGGGCTGCCGGAGCGTGTCGCCGGGCGCGTAGGGCGCGCCGTCCTTCAGGTACTGCGCCGCGGCGGCCGGGAAGAGCGCGAGGTCCTTCTGGCGCCGCGCCATCGCGCCGCTCATCGAGGTGGGGACGTGGAAGCCGATCCGCGCGAGGCGCTCGGCGGGCTGCAGCGCGACGGGCAGCGAGAGCGTGCCGTAGCGCTGCAGGGCGCTGCTCATGCCGGCGAGCGTCCCCGGCACGCCGACGGTCAGGTGGCCCGTGAAGGTCTTGTGCAGCCCGGGGCCGACCAGCGAGTCGGGCTTCATCGCCGCGCCGGCGGTCTCGCGGAAGTCCAGAGTGCGGACCTTGCCGCCGGGCGACCGGTACACCATGAACCCGCCGCCGCCGATCCCGCACGACTGCGGCCGCGCCACGCCGAGCGCGAAGACCGTCGTCGCCGCGGCGTCGATCGCGTTGGCGCCGCGCGCGAGCACGTCGCGCCCGGCCCGGGCCGCCGCCGGTGACTCGGTGGCGATGACGCCGGCCGTGCCGCTGACGCCGTCGTGGTAGCGCGACCCCTCGACGGCCGACGCCGACGAGGGGACGATCAGCGCGGTCGCCGCGCAGGCGGCGAGCACGCGTCGGTGCACCGGGAGCGAGTGCCTCATGGCGCACCGGTACCCAACCTCGCGCTGTGTGAAGCCGCGTCAGCGGTTGATCGGCCGCGTGAGCGCCTTGACGAAGTCCTCGAGCTGCTGGGTGGTCCAGCACTCGTAGGCGTCGCAGAACTGCTCGTAGGCCGAGATGACCGAGTCGCCGTAGTTCCAGTACAAGCGCGGCTCGGGGTTCAGCCAGAAGGTGCGCCCGGCCTTGGCCGAGATCTTGGCGAAGACGTCGGCCCGCGGGTCGCGGCCGTTGGTGCGCGCGTCGCCGAGGACGATGACGGTGGCGCGCGGGTGGAGGTCGTCCTCGACGAGGTCGCGGAACTCGTTCCACACGCGGCCGTAGTCGGTGTAGCCGCTGATGTCCGCGACGCCCGAGTCGCGCGCGATCGCCTCCGAGACGGCCTTGAAGTCGCGCTCCTTGGCGAAGATCTCGGTCACCTCGCTGATGCGCTCGATGAACACGAACGACCGCATCTTGCGGAACGAGTCGTGCAGCGCGTGCAGCACCGAGAGGAAGAACACCGAGGCGCTGGTCACCGACGTCGAGACGTCGCACAGCACGTAGATCTCCGGGCGCCGCGGGCGGACCGGCTTCTCCTTGATGACGGCGGGCACGCCGCCGAACTCCAGCGACGCGCGCATCGTCTTGCGCATGTCGACCGCCGCATGGCGCTTGCGGCCGCGCTGCTCGTTGCCCTGGGTCTTCAGGCGCCGCTTGAGCTGCGCCACGACGCGGTGCACGGCGGCGAGGTCCTGCAGCGGCCCGGAGGGCAGCGCGCGGTCCAGCTCGTTCAGCGGCCGGGCGGGCGCGAGCTGCTCGGTGCGCTCGATCTGGCCGCGCTCGAGCTCCTGGCGCAGCATCGCCTCGAAGCGCCGGATCTCCTCGCGCGGCAGGCCGTGGGCGCGGGGGTCGTCCGGCGGCAGGTCGGGCTGCGGGTCGGTCCGCAGCGCCAGCGAGCGGCGGATGCGCTGCACGTCGACGCCGATGACGCCGGAGCCCTCGCCCTGGCGCCCGAAGGCGGCGATCGCCAGGCGGGCGAGGTCGCGCATCATCGCCTGGTTGCCGTCGCGCACGGCGGCGGCGACCTGGCGGCGCAGCTCCTCCATGTCGATCTGGCCGGCGTCGTCGGGGGAGATGCCGCCGTCCTCGCGGACGCCCTCCTCGATGGCCGCCAGCTCGGCGGCGCGGAAGAAGAAGCGGTCGAAGACCAGCTCGAAGACGCGGCGGTCGTCCTGGGACTTGGCCAGCGTGGCGGCGAGCGCCTCGCGGAAGTCGAGCTGGTCGGTCCACGGCACGTGCTGGAGCACCTGGAAGGCGTCGAGGAGCTCGCTCGTGCCGATCGCCACGCCCTCGCCGCGCAGCTCCTCGCCGAACTCCAGCAGGCGCCCGGCGATCCCCGGCCGGTCGAGCGCGACCGACGCGTGCAGCCCGGCGGAGCGGGTGCGCTTAGGGGCCGGTGGGGGCACCGACCGCGCCTCCCAGCCCGCCGCCCAGCTTGACGCCGACCCGCTCGCTGACGACGTCGATGTCGGTGCGGTGCTTGACGATGACCGACATGGTCTCGTTGAAGATCTTGGTGTCGATGTCCTGCGCGCCGAGCAGGAGCAGCGCGCGCGCCCAGTCGATCGACTCGGCGATGCTCGGCGGCTTCTTGAGGTCGAGGTCGCGGACCATCGCGACCACCTCGACGAGCTTGCGGCCGACGGACTCGGGCAGGTCGGGCGTGTGCAGCCGGACGATCTCGAGCTCGTGCTCGAGGTTCGGGTAGTCCAGCCACAGGTAGAGGCAGCGGCGCTTGAGCGCCTCGGTCAGCTCGCGGGTGTTGTTGGAGGTCAACAGCACGATGGGGTGCGACTTGGCCTTCACCGTGCCCAGCTCGGGGATCGAGATCTGGAAGTCGGAGAGGACCTCGAGGAGCATCGCCTCGAACTCCTGGTCGGTCTTGTCGATCTCGTCGATGAGCAGCACGACGGGCTCGGGCGAGGCGATCGCGGCCATGAGCGGGCGCTCGAGGAGGAACTCCTCGCCGAAGATGTCGTCCTGGACCTCCTCCCAGCCGGTGCCCTGGCGTTCGGCCTGGATGCGCAGCAGCTGCTTGCGGTAGTTCCACTCGTACAGCGCCTTGGCCTCGTCCAGCCCCTCGTAGCACTGCAGGCGCACGAGCGGGCGCTCCAGGTACTTGCTCAGCGCCTTGGCGAGCTCGGTCTTGCCGACGCCGGCGGGACCCTCGACGAGGATCGGCTTGCCGAGCTTGGCGGCGAGGTAGCCCACCAGGGCGGTGGACTCACCGGGCAGATAGCCGGTGGCCCGCAGGCCCGCGTGGACGTCGGTGACGGAGTTCGGCTCGACCGGCATGGGCGGCGAAGTCTACGAGGCCCTAGGCTCCCGCCCGTGCTGATCCTCGGCGCCATCCCGTCCACGCCGGTGTACGCGCTCATGGTCTTCGGCGTGGTGCTGGCCCTGATGGGCCACATCTTCCACGACTACCGCATCGTCGGGATCGGCCTCACGGTGCTGTTCATCGCCACGGCGCTGCTCTTCCTCGGGGCCCATCAGGCCTACCAGGACAGCGGGCCGATCAACTTCTAGCGTCGCTGCTGCGGAGGCGGCTGGGCGACCGTCGTGCGGTTCGGGTCCTCGTCGACGACCGGGTCGGCGCCGCGGTTGCGCCCCGGGCGCCCGAAGCGCCCGCGGCGGTGCACCGTGGTCGGCGCGCCCTCGTCGTAGGCGCCGTCGCGGTCGGGGTCGACCGCGCGGCCGTCGGCGGCGGCCGTGGTGGTCGCGGCCGGGCCGACGTGGCGGCGGCGCGTGGTGCGCGGCATCAGGGCGTTGACGAGCATCGCGCCGCCGGCGACGGCGAAGCCGACCTTGGTCCAGAAGTTGGCGGCGGCCAGGCCCAGGACGTCCTGACCGTCGATGACCGCGATCACCGCGCACGCAGCGAGGGCCAGGCCGACCAGCAACGACATGAACTTGGCCAGGTGGTGCTGAGCGGCGCCGAAGAGCAGCAGCGCGCCCGCCGTGATGGCGAAGAAGTCGGTCCAGCCGTTGACCTCGAAGCCGAGGAAGTTCGTGCCCTGGACGGTGCCGTCCGGGAAGCTCGAGGACACCGGCGGGAAGTCGGAGTTCTTCAGCAGGCCCGCGAGCCCGAAGGCCACGAGCAGCGAGCCCGCGATCAGGGCGGGGCCCTTGGCGAGGGACGGTCCGTGCTCGACGATCACGTCGGGATCGTCGGCGGCGTCGGTGGTACGGCGTCGGCGCAGGAGCATGGGATCAGCGTTCCCGGCCGCGGCGCGCCGTACTCGCCCGGTCGTCCGGCGCTCCCTACTCCTGCTCGTCGAAGCTCAGCTGCGTGCCGCCGTCGATGTCCGGGCGGGCGGCGGGGCGGCCCATCGGCGCGATCGAGGTGGCGGCCGTCGGCGGGTCGCCGCCCATGTCCGGCGGCGGCGTCTCGGTCGGCGGACGCGGCCGGCGGGTCTCGCGGCGCGGCCGGCGGTCGACGGCCGTCGGCCCCTCGCCGGGCAGCGGCGGCTCGCTGAGGCGCGCCTGGCGCAGGCGCTGGCCGGCGTAGGCCAGCGCGACGCCGCACAGCAGCGTGACGAAGATGCCCCACGAGACGCCGTAGTCGACCTTCTGGAACGCCGACGTCGCACCGGTCTTGTTGTCGAGCAGGCGGTAGAAGACCAGCAGCGCGACCCAGGTGCCGCCGGCGAGGATGACCAGGCCGTCGCCGCCGGGCAGGTGGAACGCCTTGCGCTCGCCGCGGGCGAAGAGCAGCGCCAGGACGCCGACCGCCACGAGCAGGATCGCCGCCTCGACGAACGAGAACGCCTTCCAGGCCATCAGCGTGCTGCCCACCGTCTGCAGCCGCCCACCGACGACCGCGGTGGTGTCGCGGGTGTACCAGGGCAGGAACATCGTGACGAACAGCCCGATCGCGCAGGCGCCGGCGAGCCGCTGCTCGGGCGCCAGCGCGCCGAACGCCCGCCTCACGCGCGTGATCATGCCCGCCTCGATGCCTGCGCCATCGGGGCGATTGTAGGCCCGCGGGAGGATCGGTTCATCAGGCGATCGGGATGTCCTGGAGGTCCGGTCCGCCGGCGCGCTGCTCGGCGGACGGGCGATCCGCCGCCAGGCGCTCCACTACGAAGTCGAGGATCGCGCGCACCAGGAGCAGCAGCTGGCGGACGATCTCGCGGACCTGGTCCCAGAGGTCGTCGGGCACCACGTCGCGCAGCGTATGGAGCACCGCGACGACCGCCTGGATCTCCGCGGCGGTGTGCTCGGTCTCGCGCGGCGAGGCCCAGCCCTGCGGCGGCACGCGTCCCGCGATCCGCGCGGCGGCCTGCTGGGTCTGGCGCAGGCGCTCGCGCAGCTCGTCGAGGTGGTCAGGGTCCATCGGTCGCGACCTCCGTGGGCGCGCGCTCGAAGGTCACGACCAGCACGCCGTCCTCGAAGGCGGCGCCGGCCGGGGCGAAGTCGTCCAGCGCGGGCGGCAGCAGCATGGTGCGCTTGTGCCCGTCCACCCGGACGATCAACTCGGAGCCCAGGCGCTTGAGCGACAGGTCGCCGCGCTGGGCGAACGGCAGGTCGAGGCGCAGCGTCGCGCCGTCGCGGCGCAGCTCGAGACGCTCGGAGACCGCGTGGTGCAGGAACGCGTGCGGCTCGGCGCCGCCCTCGTCGAACAGCGCATCGCCGAGGCGGTCGAGCATCGGGCCGCCGACGACCTCCTGGTCGAAGTACGGCGCCTGCAGGACGGGCACGGGCGCGAACGCGTCGCGGACCGTGCCGAGCTGCTCCTGCTGGCGCTCGCGCCAGGCGCCGAAGTACTCGCCGACCTCCGCGCCGAAGACGCGGTTGACCACCACGGCGTCGGTCAGGTACCCGTACAGGTTGAGGTAGGTGAACGTGCGCCGCGCCTCGTCGACGACCATCCGGTCAGGGGTCATGACCAGGCGCACCGAGACGTGCTCGTTGTCGCGGAGGATCTCGTTCATCGCGATGAGGTTGCGCACCAGGCGCTGGACGTCGTCGAAGACCTCCCTACCCGGCAGCGACACGTCCAGCACGGCGCGGGCGAACGGGCGGGCCGCGTCGAGGATCCGGCCCTGCTGCGGGAAGACCTTGTCCAGCCACCAGCGTGCGACGTCCGGGAACGACAGCAGGCGCAGCGTCTCGCCGGTCGGCGCGCAGTCGACGATCACCACGTCGAACTCGCCGGACTCGTGGTGGCGCTTGATCGCCAGCAGGCTGAACAGCTCGTCCATGCCGGGCGGCACGGTCAGCTCCTCGGCGCTGATGCGGTCCACGCCGCGGGCGATCAGCAGCTCGCCGAGCCAGTCCTGCACCCCGGCCCAGTTGCGTTCCATCTCGTCCTGCGCGCTGACCTCCTGGCCCCACAGCAGGTCGCCCGCCGCGACGGGCTCGCCGCCCAGCGGCTGCTCGAGCGCGTCGGAGAGGCTGTGGGCGGGATCGGTGCTGAGGACGACCGTCCGCAGCCCGGCGGCGGCGCAGCGCCGCGCGGTGGCGGCGGCGACGGACGTCTTGCCGACACCGCCCTTGCCGGTATAGAGGATGGTGCGCGGGACTGCCAAGGACCGCAGCCTAGTGGGCCACGCGGGAACGTTCACCGGAAATCCCGTCCGGCGATCACCGCCCGGCGGTGTCCTCGGACCTCGATGTGCCAGAGGCACACCTTCGGTCCTGCGTCCTTGCCGGATCGGCGCCGCCGAACGGGATTT
>Ga0193699_10000083_pt1 | contig 44358 bp, 43 predicted proteins | sample L3c2metaG_FD_160095 | JGI IMG/M metagenome (GOLD analysis project Ga0193699, IMG submission 160095) | Soil microbial communities from a riparian zone of the East river system, Colorado, United States - L3c2 | ecosystem: Environmental > Terrestrial > Soil > Riparian zone | place: USA: East...
CGCCACGAAATCGATCGGCTCGGGGCAAGCCAAGTCAGTTCTGGAACGCTTGAAGGCAGCGTACGCAAAGCCGCTCAAGGCAAAGACTTAGCGCAGGGACTTCTAGAACCTTCTCAGTACCCCGACGACGATTCCCTGAATCGAGATGTCGTTCTCGTGGACGTAGATCGGGTTCATCGTCTCGTTGGCCGGCTGCAGTCGAATCCGCCCATCCCGCTCGCGATAGAACTTCTTCACGGTGGCTGAGTTCCCATCGATGAGTGCGATAACCATCTCACCGTTGTCCGCTGAGTGCTTCTCGTTGACGATGACGAAGTCGCCATCCCGGATCTGCTCGTCGATCATGGAGTTTCCACGAACGCGCAGGACGTAGTGGTTCCCGCTTCGACGAACCAGATCCTCCGGAACTCCAATGGATTCCGGCATCCTTATGGCCTCGATGGGCACGCCGGCCGCCACCGTGCCGAGCAGTGGAAGCGACATTGCCCGAGGCAGCACCTCTGACGGCATCAGCTCGATCCCGCGACTCTCGTTGTAAGCGCGCTTGATGTAGCCCTTGCGCTCGAGATTCGTGAGATGTTCGTGCACCGTGGCGAGGGAATTATAGTTAAACTGTGTCGCGATCTCCTCGAAGCTTGGCGCGTAGCCGTGCTCTTCCGAGTAGGTAGCGAGGTAGGTCAGAATCTCCCGCTGGCGTTTTGTAAGCGACATATCCCTTTCCGCGGCTGGTTTGAGTACACACCGGTCGGTCTAGCGCACCGAACATTTGCCGAATTCCAAGATTAGCCGAAGATCGACCGAAGCGCAAGCCTTTTCTGGCTGGACGCCACCGACCGGTACACTCGGCGCGTTGACGGACGAAGCACACGCTCGCGCGGCAACTCTGGCTCCGCGTGCTGTCGAGCTGCGGCGGGCTGCGGAGCGGCTCGCTCCGGTGGTCGGGTTTGCGGACGCTTTGCGCGGAGAGTTCGTGAAGGTCGTCGCTGAGGTAAAGCGGTCATCGCCGTCCAAAGGGATGATCAACCCCGGTCTCGATCTGGAGAAACAAGTCGTCGCATACGAATCCGGAGGGGCAGCCGCGATCTCGGTGCTGACCGAGCCAACCAGATTTGGCGGGTCAAACGAAGATCTGACGCGCGCTCGTGCTGCCGTCCGCATTCCGCTCCTCAAGAAGGACTTCCACGTCGAGCCAGTTCAGATTGTCGAAGCCCGGTCACTCGGGGCGTCGGCTGCGCTGGTGATCGCGCGCGCCGTTTCTCCCGCGCGCCTTCGAGAGCTGATGGCAGCGGGAAATGATGCCGGGATCGAGATTCTCGTCGAGGTGCGGGACGAGCGAGAGCTCGAGCTCGCCCTCACCCTCGGCGCCAGGCTCGTCGGCGTCAACAACAGGAACCTCGAAACTCTGGAGATAGATCCTGAGACGGCGCTCCGGCTTCTCCCGCTCATTCCAGCAGGCGTCATCGCAATCGCTGAGAGCGGCGTGAGAACGGCAAAGGACGTCGAGCGTTTGGCGGCCTCCGGCGCGGATGCGGTTCTCGTCGGCACCGAGGTCTCGGCGTCGAGCGATCCGGAGAAAGCGGTCCGCTCCATCACAGGCATCAAGCGGACAACGGGTGCTCGCAAAAGTTAAGTTCTGCGGCATGACCCGCTCTGTGGACGCGGCTCTCGCCGCCGAGATAGGTGCCACTTACGTAGGCGTTGTATTCGCCGACGGACCGAGGCGGGTAACTCCGGCCCAGGCGCGTGCTATCCTCGATTCCGCCGGCAACAAAGTGAGGCGAGCTGGAGTCTTTGGCACGAACTCGCCCGACGAAATCGCCAGAGTTTGTGAAGAGGCGCGCCTCGATGTCGTCCAGCTCCACGCTGATCCCAGTACGGCGGACGTGCGCGCCGTGAGAGAGCGGTTCAACGGCGAAGTCTGGGCGGCCATCAGAATCTCGGGATCCCACATTCCTCGCGATGCGGAGCTGCTGTTCGACACCGCCGACGGAGTGGTTCTCGACGCTCGAAGCGAGAAGCGACTTGGTGGAACGGGCGAGGCACTCCCCTGGAACGACCTCGCGCTAGACCTGGCGCGCGACCGGGGCAGCTCGGCAGTCGTTCTTGCTGGCGGACTCAAACCCGGCAACGTCGCCAGCGCAATCCGTACTCTCGCCCCCGACGTCGTCGACGTGTCGTCGGGCATCGAGAGCTCACCGGGAGTGAAAGATCCGTGGCTCATGCGTGAATTCTACGCCGCGGCATCCGGCATCAGGGCGCACTAACGTGGCGATGGAAACCGCACACCGCTTCGGCGCTTTCGGCGGACGATATGTCCCCGAAACGCTCATTCCCGCGCTCGACGAGCTCGACCTGGCCTTCGACGAGGCCATGCGCGATCCGTTGTTTCTTGGCGAGTTGGACCGACTCCTCAAAGAGTACGTCGGGCGTCCATCGCCGCTTAGCACCGCTCCGCGTTTGTCGGGGCTCGTTGGCTGCTCGGTCTACCTGAAGCGGGAGGATCTGAATCACACCGGCGCGCACAAGATCAACAATGCGCTCGGACAGGCTCTCCTTGCGCGGCGAATGGGGAAGCGGCGGATCATAGCTGAGACGGGGGCTGGCCAGCACGGTGTGGCGACGGCGACGGTGTGCGCGCGCTTCGGTCTCGACTGCACCGTCTACATGGGCGAAGAGGACATGCGCCGCCAGGCGCTCAACGTTTACCGAATGCGTCTGATGGGCGCGAAAGTCGTTCCCGTTCTTTCGGGCACGCGAACGCTCAAGGATGCCACGAGCGAGGCGATCCGAGATTGGGTCACCAACGTCTATGACAGCTACTACGTCATCGGATCGGTCGTCGGTCCCGCGCCGTACCCGCGGATGGTTCGCGATTTTCAGTCCGTCATCGGGCGGGAAGCTAAGGCCCAGATGCTCGAGACCGCCGGACGCTTTCCGACGAGTATCGTCGCTTGTGTGGGCGGTGGCTCCAACGCGATGGGCATTTTCCACCCTTTCGTCAACGATCGCGGGGTGGAGCTCGTCGGCGTGGAGGCGGCGGGAAGGGGACTCGATAGCGGGGAGCATTCTGCGTCTCTCTCTCGTGGTGTGCCCGGCGTTCTGCACGGAGCGCTGAGCTATCTGCTCCAGGATGAGGCGGGTCAGGTACATCCAGCTCACTCGATCTCGGCCGGTCTCGACTATCCGGGCGTCGGTCCCGAGCATTCCTATCTCAAGGATTCCGGGCGCGCAGTCTATGTCTCCGTCACCGATGACGAGGCGGTGGAAGGCCTGGGGATTCTGAGTCGGCTCGAGGGCATAATCCCCGCCCTGGAAACGTCACATGCGGTCGCCTGGGTCGTCAAAGAGAAGGGACGGTGGAAAGAGAGCGACGCTGTGCTGATCTGCATCAGCGGTCGGGGCGACAAAGATCTCGCACAGATAACTGAAATGGGGCTTCTTCCCGCATGACGACGTCGGTACCAAATACCGCGGAGGACGAGCTCGACGAGCCGTCGTTCCCGGTCAATTACGTTACCGATCTGCTCAAAGCCTTCGTGAAGGCCGTTCGCGCACATCAGTTGTACCTGCCGAACAATCCCATGCACGCGCGCTCGCTCGAGGCAGTCCGCGAAGCGTTTGCGGTCATCTGGAAGCAGGCCGACGAGCTGGACCTGAACGTCGTCGAGACCCAGCTGAAATGGGAAGGCCGCGTCGTCCTCGATGAAGGCGATCGAACCAGCGACAACATGGCGTGGCTCCTCTACAAGGACGGAATCCGCGAGCTCAAGATGTTGAAGGGTTTCGAGGAAGACGAGCTCGGGGTCTTCTTCAACCTGCTGCAGCGCGTGCGGAAGGCCACCGATGAAGACGACGACCTTCTGACACTGATGTGGGAACGTGAGTTCGTGAACCTTCAGTACCGGTACGTGGATCTCACCGCCGAGGGCGGGCCGGGCATCGAATCGATGGAGCGCGCTGAACAGAAGGAAAAAATCCTTTCTCCAGCGCAGGTCGAAGCCGGCCTCGAGTCAACGACGTCATCCCTCGCCAAGCTCGACGACTTCGACTCCACTCTGTACTTCCTCGATGACCGCGAAGTCGAGTACCTGCAGGGAGAGGTCAAGCGCGAATTCTCTACCGATCTGAGGCCGGCCGTCATCGCGGGGCTGCTCGATACCTTCGAGACCCAGAAGGACCCCACCGTTCGCGAGGAGATATGCGGTCTCCTCGACTACTTCCTCCTGATTCTTCTCTCGACCGCACAGTACAGGAACGCTGCCTACCTGCTCCGCGAAGCCGGCGTCACTGCCGGCCGCGCGGTGGATGTGTTGGAGCCGCAGAAGCAGCGTCTCACCCAGCTCGGTGAGCTGATGAGCGATCCCAAACCGCTCGGCCAGCTGTTGCAGGCGCTGGAAGACTCTCCCCTTCGCGCTCCGCAGATGGAGCTCGACGAGATGTTCGGTATTCTCCAGCCACGCGCGCTGGAGACGATCCTCAGCTGGATCGGACGCAGTCAGAATCCACAGCTGAAAATGCTGCTCGAGGTGGCGGCCTCGCGCCTGGCGGCGAGCAACAGCGCGGAGCTGATACGCCTGATCGGGTCTGAGGACGAGGCTGTCGTGCTCGAAGCCATCCGCCGCGCGGCAGCGCTCAAGTCGCCAGCCGCCGTTCCGGCACTTGGCAAAATGCTCACGGTCGGAGAAGTCGAGATGCGGGTGGCTGCAGTCACCGCCCTGACCGAAATCGGTTCGCCTGGCGCGATGCAGATGCTCGAAAGAGCCTTGATCGACGAGGACCGCGACGTGCGCATCGTTGCCGTTCGCTCCATCGGTGCGCGAAACACCCGCGCGGCTTTGCCGAGACTCGAAGCTGCGATCAAGGGCAAAGAGCTCCGTGAGAGCAACCTCGGCGAGAAGATGGCGTTCTTCGAAGCCTACGGGCTGTTGTGCGGGGACGCAGGAATCACTCTGCTCGACGGGATTCTCCACGCCAAGGGATTCATGGGCGGGAAGCGCGACGACTCGGAGTTCCGTGCCTGCGCGGCGATGGCGCTCGGCAAGATCAACACGCCGAAGGCAATGGACTCTCTCAACAAAGCCGCGGGCGAGAAGGATGTGATCGTGAGAAACGCCGTTAGTCGCGCCATTCGCGGAGCCGGAACGTGACCGGCGGTTCGGCGACTCGAGGCGCAGACCAGGGCGAGAAGCAGTCCGGAGCGAGCATTCGTCGTGGTGGCCGAAATTTCATGGTCGCCTTCTACGCAGCGCTTCGTGCAATCAAGCTCTATCCCCTCGAGCACAGTGCGGTGCAGAAAACCCTGGCCGAGCTATCACAAGTGGCCGAGGAGCTTCGCCTGGAAGAGGGTGAGCTCGAATTCCGGATCTCGGGAGAGTTCATCTTCCTCAACTCCACACGACTGCGGCTCGATCTCAGCAATTACGCCACGTTCGGACACATCCTCACGCTCTGCAAAGTCGCCGGCATCGGCGCGATTCACGTTGGTCCCAAGGCAACCGCCAAGGACTGGACCTTCCTGCTTTCGCTGCTGGGAGGCGAGACCAAGACTTCGCCCGCGGAAAGGTTCGCGGAAATCACGGGGCGGTTGAAGGAAGCAAAGATCGACGTGTTCCAGCTCGACGCGCCGGCGGAAACTCAAACCGACCGCGAATTCAACGAAGAGGCGAAAGCCGCGGCCAATCGTACTTACTCGCAATCCGTCGCCGTCACCAAGGACGTCATCAACTCGGTGAGAATCGGGAAGACGCCGAACATCCGAAAGATCAAGAGAGTGGTGCAGGGCATCGTGGATCAGGTGCTCAACGAGGAAACGTCACTCATCGGGCTCACCGCGATCCGGGATTACGACGAGTACACGTTCACGCACTCGGTGAATGTGTGCATCTTCTCGATCGCGCTTGGCCGTCGTCTCGGAATGACCAAGCTGCAGCTGTACGAGCTCGGGCTCGCCGCGCTGATGCACGACATCGGCAAGTCGCGCGTGCCGCTGGACATGTTGCAGAAGACAGGTGAGCTCACTGAAGAGGAATGGCGCTGGATGTCGGCGCACCCCTGGCTCGGGGTGCTGGTGCTATTCCAGTTCCGTCGCCAACAGGACGAGCTCTCGTACCGCGCCATGACGGTCTGTCACGAACACCACATGAAGATCGACCTCACTGGCTACCCCAAGTGTGTGCGCCCGAGGCAGGTCAGCGTGCTCAGCAAGATCGTCACGATCGCCGACAGCTATGACGCGGCGACGTCCCGTCGTGTATACAAGACCGAGCCTCTTGCGCCATCGGCCGTCCTCGAGGAGATGCGCGACAATCCGCGTCGCGGACTGGACCAGGTTCTGGTGAAGGCGTTCATCAATCTGCTCGGGATCTATCCCGTTGGAACGCTCATCGTTCTCGACACCTTCGAGCTGGCCGTTGTTTCGGCGGCGAATCCAAATCCGGAAGCGCTTTCCCGGCCGATCGTCAAGATCATCAGCGACGCTCAGGGAAACACCATCAGCCCACCGCTCACCGTGGACCTGGCCGTTCCCGAAGCTGGCGGTCAGTACTCGCGCTCCATCATCAAGACGGCCGACCCGGAGCGCTATGGCATCACCGTCGGCGACTACCTCATCTAACCCGATCGCGCGTCGATTCGACGCGCTCAGAAAGAAGTCCCGCCGTGCCCTTGTCTGTTACGTGACAGCGGGCCATCCGGACCTCGCACGATCGCTGGACACGCTGCACGCCCTCGAGGAGGGTGGCGCGGATATCATCGAGCTCGGAGTCCCGTTCTCCGATCCGATCGCCGACGGGCCCATCATTCAGGCCAGCTCACAACGCGCGTTGCAAAACGGCATGACCTACGACGGAGCGCTTGGGCTCGTGAGCCGCGCGAAGCTCGACGTGCCAGTGGTCTTATTCAGCTATCTCAACCCGTTGCTTGCAGCTGGCCCCGACGCTCTCATCCGTGCGGCCGATGCCGGCGCCAGCGGGATTCTCATCACCGACATACCTGTCGGCGCCGATCCAGAGCGGGAGGAATGGCTTGGGAGCAGTCCATTGGCTTTCATCCGTTTGGTCGCGCCGACGACCCCACTGGAGCGAATGACCGAGATCGCCCGTCACGGAAGCGGATTCGTTTATCTTATCAGCCGGCTCGGAGTTACCGGCGTGCAGCAGGATACGGCGGCGTCATTGCCCGAGACCATTGCCAGACTGCGGTCGACGACGACGCTCCCGATTTGCGTCGGTTTCGGGATCTCCACTCCAGATCAGGCTCGGAGCGTTGGGAAACTCGCCGATGGTGTAGTGGTAGGCAGCGCGCTCGTGAGAGCGGCAGAAGATAGTGCGGAAGCAGTTCTGAGACTTACTCGAAGTTTGCGAGAGGCCCTCGATGGGTAGCAGTCGTGAGAAACCGTTGGATGTCGTTACCCTCAAGGGGATGCGTTTCCACGCTCGCATTGGCGTACTCCCCCACGAGGCGGAGATCGCGCAGTCCATAGAAGTCGATGCTTCCCTCTGGGTGCGAAGGAGCGGCACGAAGCTCACCGCTAAAGACATCGTCGACTATCGACGCGTCTATGATCTTGTCGCCGAGGTTGTGACTCACGATCACATCAGCTTCCTCGAGGAGGTCGGCGAGCGAATCGCCGACCGAGCGCTCCAGCTGCCGCTGGTCGATCGCGTCAGGATTGCCGTGCGGAAACCGAACGTTGCGCTGCCGGGGCCGCTCGCTTACGCAGAGGTGGCGCTCGAGCGAGAGCGTGCGTGAAGGATGTCGCCTACATAGCTCTCGGCTCCAATCTCGGCCAGCGTGAGGTATTTTTGGCGCAGGCACGACGCGCGATCGCGGCCCTCGCCGGAACGCGGGTGCTGGGTCAGACCGACGCCGAAGAGACCGCTCCGATCGGACCGGTGGCCCAGGGACCATTTCTCAATCAGATGATCGCGATAGAAACCGAGCTTTCGCCGCAGGATCTCCTCGTCGAGCTGCAACGGATCGAGGGCGACGCAGGGCGCGTGCGCGAAGCGCGTTGGGGGCCGAGAACTCTCGACCTCGACATCGTCCTGTTCGAGAACCAGAGCGTCGAGGAGAACGGGCTCACCGTTCCCCATCCCGAGCTCTCGAACCGGGACTTTTGGCTGAGAGAGCTCAATGCGCTCCGGAGCTCGCGCGTTGATTAAGACGAAGCCCCAGACGGAACGAGCCGTCACCGTTCGCGATTTCGCCGAGCACAAACGCAAGGGCGAAAAACTGGTTGTCATGACTGCGTACGATGCGCTGTTCGGCCGGCTCGTCGACGAGTCCGGCGTCGACGCCATTCTTGTGGGCGATTCAGTCGGAACGGCAGTGATGGGCCTTCCGTCGACACTGCCTGTCACGCTCGATCACATGATTTATCACGCGTCGGCGGTGCGCCGCGGAGTGAAGCGCGCGCTGATCATCATCGACATGCCGTTTTTGTCGTATCAAGCGAGCATCGAAAGTGCGGTGCTCAATTGCGGACGCGCCATGCAGGAGACCGGTGTCGGCGCGGTGAAGGTCGAAGGCGGAAGTCCGGAGATGCTAGACACCGTTCACGCTCTGGTTCGGACAGGAATTCCCGTCATGGCTCACATCGGGTTCACGCCTCAATCCGTCAACACGATCGGTGGCCCGCGTGTTCAGGGCCGCGAAGAGGAAGGAGCAGAGAGACTGATCGGGGAAGCGAAAGGGTTGGAGGAGGCCGGCGCGTTCGGGATAGTACTCGAGCTCGTTCCCGCTACCGTCTCTGAGCGCGTCACCGCAGCAGTCGGCATTCCGACCATCGGAATCGGGGCAGGACCAGGCTGTGACGGGCAGGTACTCGTTCTTCCGGACGTGCTCGGCCTGAACGACACGTTCCAGCCGAAGTTTCTCAAGCGCTACGCCGAGATGGCCGAGGATGTTCGGAATGCGCTCGGAGCGTGGGCGCGTGATGTTCGCGACGGTGCATATCCGGATGCCGACCACAGTTTCTAGAATGCAGTCTGTTGCCACGATCGCCGAGATGCGGCACGTCGTCGCCGATGTGCGAGCGAAAGGGCACAGCATTGCGTTCGTGCCGACGATGGGCGCGCTTCACGAGGGTCACCTCACTCTTGTCGACGAAGCGAAGCGGCTCGCCGAGGTGGTGGTGATGAGCATCTTCGTCAACCCGCTTCAGTTCGCTCCGAGCGAAGACTTTGCCCGCTACCCGCGCACGCTGGAGGATGATGCGAAGCTGGCGGCGGAGCGGGGCGTCGATTTCCTGTTCACGCCGACGAGAGAAGACATCTATCCGGAATACGCGCCCGTCGTGATCGTGCATCCCGGAAGCATTGGGAAGGAGTGGGAGGGCGCGGTACGCCCGCATCACTTCGAGGGCGTTCTCACCGTCGTCGCCAAGCTGTTTCACATCATCATGCCCGACGTAGCGGTTTTCGGTCAGAAGGACCTCCAGCAGGCGGCCGCCGTGAAGGCGATGGTCCGCGATCTGAACTTCCCTGTCGGAATTCTCGTTGCGCCAACGATGAGAGACCCCGACGGCCTCGCAATGTCGAGCCGGAACCGGTATCTGTCCGCAAAGGAGCGCGAGCTCGGCCTCAAGTTGTCCAAGGCGTTGTTCGCGATGCACGACGCCTTCGTGAAGGGAGAACGGCGGGCGAGCGCGCTCGAGGCGACTGGCTGGCGCATGCTCGAGCGCGTCACCGGGTTGACGCCGCGCTATCTGGCAGTTGTAAACGCCGACACCTTCCAGCGCGTCAATAACGTGCGACACGGCGACGCTGCCGTCGGCGCGATCCGCGTCGGCGAAACGAAATTGATCGACAACATCATCTTCTAGATGCTTGAGACACAGGCTTCCGGTCTGCCGGTATGGGCACAGGTGAGTGAGAGAAGACTCGCGCACATCCAGCGTGTGACGTCTCTCCTGCGCGCGTGGGGCGCGGCCATGCGACTCTCGCCCGAAGAGGCGAATGCCTGGATCGACGCGGGCACCTGGCACGATGCGTTGCGCGACGCCCCACTCCAGGAGCTGAGGCAGATCACTGGTGATCGCAAATCTCCCGACGGACTCATTCACGGACCCGCCGTAGCAATCAAGCTGGAAGCGGAAGGCGAGCGCCGGAAAAACCTGCTCGACGCCATCCGGTATCACACGGTCGGAAGCGCGAACTGGGACCGAACGGGTCAGGCGCTCTACATGGCCGACTACCTCGAACCGGGCCGTAAGTTTCTCGCGGAGGATCGCGGCTTTCTCGCGAGTCAGGTGCCGCACAACTTCGATGGCGTGTTTCGTCAGGTAGTGAGGTTCCGACTCGAATGGTCGGTGCGGGAAGGCAATCACATTTTCCCCGAGACCGTCGAGCTCTGGAATAGTCTCAGGTGACTCGCACCGGGCCACGCTACGGAAGAATCATCGTCGCGTTGCTGCTCGTGGTCGGAATCGGCTGGCTCCTTTGGAGACTGTTTAGCGGTGGAAGCACCGCACTCGACAAGTATGCTCCGGCCGATGCGCGAGCGCCGCAGGGAACTCGAATCAAGGTGGAGGTCCTGAACGGCACCAGAACGCAGGGCCTGGCTCGACGCGCAACGCAGTACTTAAGGAGTCGCGGATTCGATGTGGTCGGCTCAGGGACGAACATCGAGCCTCGCGCCAATACCGTCGTCTACAATCGGTCATCACATCCGGAATGGGCGCGCCTGGTCGCGCGGGCGCTCAACGCGACAGCCGTCAACCTTCCCGATAGCTCACGCTACCTGGATGTTACCGTCATCCTTGGTGCCGACTGGCGACCGCCTCCGCTGCCTTTCCACCCGTAACTGTCCGCACGCCGCCGCGATGTCCATACCGCGGCTCTTTCTCACCGCGACTTCCACACCGGCTGCTCTAAGCCGTCGCGCGAACCAATGGATCTGCTCCGGTGTGCTCGGTGTGAAGTCTCCGACTCCGCCGGGATGGAGCGGGATGAGATTCACGAAGGCGCGGCATTCGCGCGCCAGGGCCGCGAGCTCGACGACTTGCTCCGCGCCATCGTTTATCCCGCCAAGCATGACGTACTCGAACGTCACGCGCCGGTCGAACACCTTGGCGGCGTCGATCACACTCGCGAGCGGATACTTGGTGTTGATCGGCATAAGCGACTGGCGAAGATCGTCGTTCGGGGCGTGGATGGAGATTGCGAGGCGGAACTGCTCAGGCCTCTCGCCCAGCCCGACAATCCCAGGCAGCACGCCAACCGTTGATACCGTTATATGCCGCGCGCCAATACCAAGTCCCGACGGCGAGTTGAGAACGGTGAGCGTGGGATCGACTGCTTTCCAGTTCATCAGCGGCTCTCCCATTCCCATGAAGACGACGTTCGTCACCTGCTTCGGGGGATCGAGGAGCTTCATCTCGCGCACCTGTCCGGCGATCTCGAACATCTGAAGATTGCGGGTGAATCCCATCGCGCCAGTCGCGCAGAAAGCGCATTGAAGCGCGCACCCGGCCTGCGACGAGATGCACAGCGTCAAGCGGGATCCTTCCGGGATAGCAACAGTCTCGATGAATTCGCCGTCGTCGAGACGGAACAGAAACTTCTCGGTGCCGTCCGCCGACGTCTGCCGCATGGCCAGCTCGAGGCGCGGAAGAGCGAAGTGCTGCGCGAGCAAGTCGCGAAAGATTGTCGGCAGATCCGTCATGCTGCCGAAGCTTGCGGCAGGATTCTGCCATAGGTGCCTTACCACCTGCGATCCGCGGAACGGTTTCTCGCCATGCCGCACGGCAAAATCCCTGAGCAGCTGCTCGGCGTCCGAGGGGAGCATGTTCAGGAGGTTCTGCTTCGCGGGCGCGTCCTCCCGAGGTCTGATTTTCTGGGTCATGCTCCTTCCACCAAGTCTATGCAACTACTAAATTTAACCCCTCTTGATGCCTTATTCGACCCACACGGCCCGGCGCTGACCTCCACGCCTTCTTCATCCCGTTTTGCGACGGCCAAGCGCTCACACCTGGCCGGCGAGCTTAGACCCTCCCACGTCGGCGCCAAAGTCAGGCTAGGCGGTTGGGTGCACCGCACGCGAAACCTCGGCGGGATCGTTTTCCTCGATCTGCGCGATCGGGCTGGACTCGTCCAGGTGTCGTTCGATCCGAAGTGGACGCCCGTCGACGTCATCGAGCGCGCCGGGAAGCTCGGTCTGGAAACAGTCGTCTCGATCGAGGGCGAAGTTGCGGCGCGTCCGCCGGAAATGCGGAACGCCGAGATGGAGACGGGCGAAATCGAAGTGCGAGCGCGCGATTTCAAGATCGTCGGACCTGCCGAAACGCCGGCGATTCCAGTCGCGCGGGGGAGAGGAGAGAAGCTTCCCGCGGAGGAGCTGCGCCTCAAGCACAGAAACCTCGACCTGCGCCGCAGCGATCTCCAGCACAATCTGATTCTTCGGCACCGGCTCCAGCAGACGACGCGTCGATTTCTGGACGAGCGCGGCTATCTCGAGATAGAAACTCCGATTTTGTCGAAGCCGGCCCCGTCGGGAGCGCGTGATTACGTCGTTCCGAGCAGGGTGCATCCCGGCGAGTTCTACGCTCTGCCACAGTCGCCGCAGGTGTACAAGCAGCTGCTCATGATCGCCGGGTTTGACCGCTACTTCCAGATCGCGCGCTGTTTCCGCGACGAGGATTTGCGCGCAGACCGACAACCTGAATTCACTCAGATCGACATCGAAGCGTCGTTCATCGAGCCAGAGGACATTTTCGCACTGACGGAAGGTCTGTTCGCGGCGCTCTGGAAGGATGCCGGCCACGAGATCCCTCCAACGTTTGAGCGTATGCGCTACGCTGACGCCATGGAGCGGTTTGGAATCGACCGACCCGACATTCGATATGCTCTGGAGCTGTTCGACGCGACGGATGCATTCAAAGGCTCCGACTTTGGGGTGACGAACGCCGCCCTCGCGGCTGGCGGGCGCGTCCGCGGTCTGAAGGTTCCGGGTGGTGCAGCGCTCTCCCGGAAGCAGCTAGATGAGATCGAAGGCATCGCCAAGTCCGCTGGCGCTGGTGGTCTGATCCGACTCAAGCGCGGCGCTGCCGGACTGGAAGGGCCTGCGGCGAAGTTTCTGAGCGAAGCCGGTGCGCGGCGACTTGCCATCGGAGAGGGTGAGCTGTGCTTGCTGGTTGCAGGTCCGGAGCAGATCACCAATCCAGCGCTCGATCGCGTGCGGCAGGATGTCGCTCAGCGGCTGTCGCTTGTCCCTCAGGAGAAGCGATCGTTCCTCTGGGTTACGGATTTCCCCATGTTCGAGCGCGATCAGAGCGGAAACCTCACTTCAGTCCATCACCCGTTCACCGCGCCGAATCCCGACGATTTGGAGTTTCTCGAGTCTGCGCCGGAGAAGGTTCGAGCGCTCGCCTACGATGTCGTATTGAACGGATTGGAGCTCGGCGGTGGCAGTATTCGTATCAACAATCCGGCACTGCAGCGGAAGGTGCTGGCCCTGCTCGGCATTGGCGCAGAAGACGCTCAGCTTCGCTTCGGCTTTCTGCTCGACGCTCTTAGCGCTGGGGCCCCGCCGCACGGCGGCATCGCATTCGGCATGGACCGGCTTGCGATGGTGCTGGCTGGAGCGTCTTCTCTGCGGGACGTAATCGCTTTTCCAAAAACCACTGCGGCGAGGGCACTGTTCGAGGACGCGCCTTCGGCCGTTCCACCCGAAGACCTGAGGGAACTCCATCTTCAGACTATGAAAAACTGACGTGAGCGAAGAGACAACGATTCAGCGCCTCTCGACAGAAGGCGCGGACATGTTGACGCTGGCCGGAGTCAACGACGAGAATCTCGTCGAGCTGGCGAAGCAGACAGGAGCAAAGATCGCCCTCCGCGGCGAGACGCTGGCGATCAGCGGGAACGCGGAATCGGTAGCGCGGGCAATTACGATCGCGCAACGAATGATCGACACGGCCAAGCAGCAAATGCCGATGACCGCGGATGACGTGCTTCGTATGAGCATCGAAGGCCCGCGCGAAGGGAACGGCAACGGCCATGACAGCGAGACGCGCATTGTCCTGCCTGGTGTTCGCAAGATCATCCAGGCCAAGACGGCCGGGCAAGCGGAGTACATGAAGCTGATGGCGGAGAACGACATCGTCGTCGGCATCGGTCCAGCGGGAACGGGGAAGACCTACCTCGCTGTCGCAGCCGCCGTCGACGCGCTCGCGCGCAAGCGCGTACGTCGCATCGTGCTCGCCCGGCCGGCCGTTGAAGCGGGCGAGAATCTTGGTTTTCTGCCCGGAGACATGCAGGCGAAGGTCGATCCGTATCTGCGCCCCCTTTATGACGCGCTCGAGGACATGATGCCCCAGGAGCGTGTCCAGAAAGCTCTGGAGACCCGTACGATCGAGATAGCGCCTCTCGCCTATATGCGGGGCCGAACGCTCGCCGATGCGTTTGTGATTCTCGACGAGGCGCAGAACGCGACGACCGCCCAGATGAAGATGTTCCTTACGCGTCTGGGAGTTAACTCGAAGGCGGTGATCACCGGCGACAAGACCCAGATCGATCTTCCATCGCGCGAGGATTCGGGGCTGGTTCAGATCGAGCGGATACTGCCCGGGATCGAGGGTATCGGATTCTATTACCTGACCGATGCCGACGTCGTGCGCCATCGTCTCGTGCGGGAGATCATCAAGGCGTACGCAGCGGATTCGGGCGCCTGAGCGGATCCGCGCGGGTCTGAGCGAGTGAGGTCTGCGCCCCGCGGGATTGCGATAGACATATCCTCGAGCGTCAGGAGGATGCTGGTCTCGCGGACGCGGGTGAAGGATTCGGCCGTCGCCGCGCTCAAGGCGGAGCGCATCAAGGATGCGATGCTGTCGATCACTTTCGTCGGACGGGCCGGAATCTCCGAGCTGAATCGACGCTACCTGGGTCATCACGGACCGACCGATGTGATCTCGTTCGGCCTTGGGCGACTGGGGAAACGTGGTGCCGTGGTCGGAGACATCTACATTTGTCCGGAGATCGCCCGCGACAACGCGAAGCGTCAGGGTGTGCCCATCGGCGAAGAGGTGTTGAGACTCGTCGTACACGGCACGTTACACGTCCTTGGGCATGACCATCCGACCGGAGCGTCGCGCACCACATCTCCGATGTGGCGGCGACAGGAGAGAATTCTCGCGCGTGTCCTCTGACCGATTAATCGAAGACTTCAACGCGGAGAAACCCGCGGCGCTCGCGCGCGTCGTGAGCATCGTCGAGAATCACCGCGATGGCTTCGAGCAGATCCTCGGATCGCTGCACTCGAGAACCGGGCGGGCCAGACGCATCGGGTTGACGGGCCCGCCCGGCGCGGGCAAGAGCACGATCACGGCGCTCCTCGTGAAAACCTTTCGCGACCAAGGGCTCAAGGTCGGCGTGATTGCGGTTGATCCGACCTCTCCGTTTACCGGAGGCGCGCTGCTCGGCGATCGCGTGCGCATGGAAAACGTTGCGCTCGATCCCGGCGTTTTCATCCGCTCGATGGCAACACGCGGTTCCCTCGGCGGGCTCGCCGCGGCGACACGCGAGGTCGCCGATGTGCTGGACGCTTTTGGCTTCGACATCCTTCTTATCGAAACCGTCGGCGTGGGACAATCGGAGCTCGACGTCGCGCGCACCGCCGATTCGACCGTGCTCGTGCTCGTTCCCGAGTCCGGCGATTCGATCCAGACGCTCAAGGCCGGAGTGATGGAAGTCGCCGACATTTTCGTCGTCAACAAGGCCGATCGACCCGGAGCGGATCGGTTGCGCAACGACGTCGAGCTAATGCTCGGGCTGCGAAAGGGTGTCTCGTTCGGGAGCATGCCGGCGCACCACGGCGTTGATCTCAAGCGCGTGAACCCCGCGCGCGTTGCGCGCGAGGCCGCCGCCGTCGCAAATCCAACTGCATGGACGCCGCCGGTGTTGAGCGCGGTGGCGACCAAGCAGGAGGGAATCGCCGAGATCGTCGCGGCGCTCGACCGCCACTTCGCTTATCTTCAACACAGCGGGACGTTGCGCACGCGCAGGCGTGAGCGACTGCGTGAACGGGTGATGGACGTCGTCGAGCGGAAGGTCAGCGATCGACTGTGGAAGGATTCTCGCACCCTGGCCTGGCTCGACGAGCAACTTCCTTCAGTGGAGAAGGGCACCGCGACTCCGTTTGCGGTTGCTGACAAGCTGCTTCGGCAGAGCGCCGAGCTCGTACGTGGAGAACAGAGGACATGACCAAACTGAAAAGTCCCGGGTCCAAGGCTGCAGCGGACAGCGAGCTGATCGCGACGATCGAGGAGCAAAGCGCCGAGCTTCGCTTGCTTCGCAAGGAAGTCGCCGAGTGGAAGAAGAAATACGAGAAGGGCGAGCTCAGGGACATCGCCTTCACGAACTCGGAGCGGGAAGTCCAGCCGATCTACACACCACTGGATGCCGCCGAGACGGACGCCGAGGCGCTCGGCATGCCTGGTTTCTTTCCGTACACGCGTGGAATTCACCCGACTGGATACCGCGGTCGTCTGTGGACCATGCGGCAGTTCGCCGGATTCGGGAGCGCGAGCGACACGAACGAGCGGTACAAGTTTCTGCTCGCGCACGGACAGACCGGACTTTCCGTAGCGTTCGACTTTCCGACGCTAATGGGCTACGACTCGGACCACCCGCGATCCGAAGGAGAAGTTGGCAAGTGCGGGGTCGCCATCTCGAGCCTCGCCGACATGGAGGTGCTGTTCGACGGCATTCCGCTCGACAAAGTGTCGACCTCGATGACGATCAATGGTCCAGCGGTGATTCTGTATTGCTTTTACATCGCCGCCGCCGAGAAGCAGGGAGTCGATTCGACGAAGCTGCGCGGGACGATCCAGAACGACATCCTGAAGGAGTACATGGCGCAGCACGCCTGGGTTTATCCCATCGAGCCGGCGCTGCGACTCATCATCGATTGCTTCGAGTGGTCGGCGAAGCACGTCCCTCAGTGGAATACCATCTCGATCTCGGGCTACCACATCCGCGAAGCCGGCGCGACCGCCGCCCAGGAGCTCGCGTTCACGCTCGCCGACGGCTTCACGTACGTCGAGAGGGGAATTGCTCGCGGCCTCGACGTCGACGCCTTTGCGCCGCGCCTGTCGTTCTTCTGGGACATCCACAACGATTTCTTCGAGGAGATCGCGAAGCTGCGCGCGGCTCGGCGCATCTGGGCGCGTCACATGAAGGAGCGGTATGGCGCGAAGGATCCGCGCTCGCTCGTGATGCGCTTTCACTCGCAGACCGCTGGTGTCACTCTCACGGCGCAGCAGCCGATGAACAACGTCATCCGTGTCGCGTACCAGGCGATGGCCGCGGTGCTGGGTGGCACCCAGTCGTTGCACACGAATTCGATGGACGAGACGCTGGCGCTTCCTACTGAGGAGTCGGTGCAGGTAGCGCTCCGAACGCAGCAAGTTCTCGCCTTCGAGACCGGCGTTCCCAACGTCATCGATCCGCTCGGCGGCTCGTATTATGTGGAGACGCTCACAACCGAGCTGGAACGGGAAGCAGAAAGCTATTTCCGGCAGATCGAAGAGGTTGGCGGCGTAGTGCGCGGCCTCGAGACCGGATGGCTGCAGCGCAAGATCAATGAGTCGGCTGCGCGCCAGCAATGGGAAGTAGAGCAACACCGTCGCGTGATCGTCGGGGTCAATGACTTCGTGACCGACGAGCCGGAGCTCAAGATCGAGCTCCTCAAGATCTCGGAAGAAATGGAGCGCGATCAGAAGCAGCGCATGGCGAAGATGAGAGCCGCGCGTGACAGCGAGCTCGTCGAGAAGCGACTTACGGCGCTCCGAGAGGGAGCGAAAACTTCACAGAACCTGATGCCCTTGATTCTCGACTGCGCTCGCGCCTATTGCACGCTGTACGAGATCCGCGCCGCGATGGAAGCCGTATTCGGCGCCTACCGCGAGCCAGTTTTCTTCTGACGAAATCGAGCGAGTGGTGGGAGTCGGCCTTCGACGCCCACTATCTCCGTGAGTACGGTCTTCTCTTCACGCCCGAGCGCGACCGACAGGAAGTGGCGCGTCTCATCGACCTGCTCGCGCTTCCCGTTGGCGCTCGCGTGCTCGACGTGCCGTGCGGACAGGGTCGGCACGCGCACCTGCTCGCAGAGTCCGGCTACGATGTGGATGGCCTCGACTATTCGAAGGAGCTGCTCGATGTGGCCCGCAAGCGGGGGAAGGGCCCGAGTCTTCGCTACACGCAGTGCGACATGCGCGGCATGCCCAACGGATGGACGAAACGGTTCGATGCGGTCCTCAATCTCTTTACGTCGTTCGGATTTTTCGCGCATCCGTCGGACGACGTGCGCGTAATCAGGGAATTCGCCCGCGTGCTGAAGCCGGGTGGGCTGCTGGTGTGGCACGGCGGAAGCCGAGATGGTGTCATGGCGCGATTCCTTGCGCGGGATTGGTGGACATCGTCCGACGGGACGCTGTTCGCACAGGAGCGCGAGTTCGATTCGCTCTCCGGAGTGCTCACAGTTCACTCGACGTGGAGGAAAGGTGTGAGGAAAGGGACTCGTGAGCACAGGCTCAGGCTCTACACCGCGAGTCGCCTCGCGGAGATGTGCTCCGACGCCGGACTGATTGTGGAGCAGGCATACGACGGATTTAACGATCGTTCGTTGCGCCGGACCTCATCCGAGATGCTTTTGGTCGCCCGAAAAGAGTAGGCCGCTTAGCCGCCTATCAATCCGCCCCCGTTAGAAGTATGGTAAAGTCTGATACGGTACAAATCAGTAATTACCCGGGGGGGATCAGATGAACGCACTATGGAAGAGAACTGGGATTCTAGTCGTCGCACTGTCAGTTGCAGGGTGCGCCGATCGCAGTATCACCGATGTCTCTCGAACGATGGACGTTCGAAGCATCGTCCCGTCGTTCGCTTTCCTTCCGGGAGCGGATGTGACTGTCAACTTCGAGCCTGCCTCCTCACCGCCCTGGTACGTGGCCGGCCCGATTCACGGCCAGGACGATTGGACGAGCCTTGGCGCGAATGGGAGTGGCTGCGCTGTATACGATCACCAAGTTGTCGTCAACGCAGCGCAGACGTCCTATTCGTATGCGGCCTTCGGCCTCCAAAGCCTTCGGCTATCCAATGCAGTGACGAGCGGTTGTTTCGGCGATCAGACCTTCTCCAAGCGACTCTCCGCCGGCGCGGCAGGCGAACCGGACGCCGAGGGCGTTGAATTCGAGAAGGCACCCGGCGCGACGGTAAATCATTTTGAGGCGCAGTGGGATTTCGCCTCAACGGTACCGGACGCCGAGCAGCCTGACCTTTCGGTCGTCGCCAGTCCGGATCGCGGCGACGGTTCGCGCATGAGTTGGGTGCAGATGGCTGATACGCGCAACGGGCTGGAAATCAATTTCTTCGACGTGCGTGGAACGAGCGATCCGGCTCATTTTGTCGGACCCCTCACGGTCGCTTCGAACCTCGACAGAACGGTGCCGCACACGATCAGGATAACGATGGATTTTGTCGAGGGCCCGAGTAACGACGTGGTCAAAGTGTACGTCGACGGGCAGCGCAAGGAGACCGGGACGAGCTGGGAGAACTACTACCGCTACGATTCAGAAGCGGCGCCGGCTCACGGTGGAAAGACACCGATTGTAAATCGAATCCTGTTCCGCACTGGTGGTGACGCAGCAATCGGGAATCTCGGCAAGGGCTTCGTCATCGACAACTTCTCGATGAAAGCGGCGGCGGGCCCGACTAGCGCGGATGAGTGCAAGAAGGGTGGCTGGCAGAACTTCGACTGGTTCGACAATCAGGGCGATTGCATGCAGTCCGTTAACAAAGGGCCGTAGAGCATTTAAACGACGCTCGCACCAAGCTTGGGCGGGTAGTGCACTCTCGGATATCGAGTTTGCACTGCCCGCGCGACGGGCGCTAACTTTGATCTCTCTATGAGACCAATTCGAGTTCTCGTCGCCAAGCCCGGCCTGGATGGACATGACCGCGGCGCGAAGGTCGTAGCCGCCGCGCTCCGCGACGCAGGAATGGAAGTGATTTACACCGGCCTGCACCAGACGCCGGAGATGATCGCGACCGCCGCGATTCAGGAAGACGTCGACGTCATTGGCCTGTCGATTCTGAGCGGCGCGCATATGACGCTCATTCCGAGAGTGCAGGAGATGGTTCGCGCCCAAGGGCGCGACGACATCCTGATCACGGGCGGCGGCATCATCCCGAAGGAAGACGTCGATGCCTTGCAGGAGAAAGGAATCGGCCGGCTGTTCGGACCCGGCACCCCCACCAGTGAGCTGATCGCGTACATCAAGGAGTGGTTCGCTACGCGCGAAAAGCAGGAAGCCTAGTGAGCAACCGCTTGCGCGGGCTGAGCGAGGAGGTTCGCGCTCTCGAGACAAAGCTGCGGGAAGCCGGCGGCGCCAAGAAGCTCGAGAAGCTGCACCAGCAGGGAAAGCTGTCCGCGCGTGAGCGCGTCCATCTCCTCCGCGACAAGGACTCGAGCATGCTGGAGGTCGGTCTCCTCATGGCCTACGACCAGTACGAGGGCCAGGCGCCTGCGGCCGGAGTGGTCACCGCGGTCATTCGAGTTCATGGACGCGAGACGGTCGTCGTCGCCAACGATGCGACCGTCAAAGCCGGCTCGTGGTGGCCGGAGACGATCAAGAAGATTCTCCGCGCGCAGGAGATCGCCATGCGCTGCCGCATTCCGATCGTCTACCTCGTCGATTCAGCGGGCGTCAATCTGCCTTACCAGGGCGGGGTATTCCCGGGCCAATACGGAGCCGCGCGAATTTTCTACTACAACTCCATCATGCGGCGCTACCTGCGCATCCCGCAGATCGCGGCGGTGATGGGTCAGTGCATCGCCGGCGGCGCGTATCTGCCGGCGCTTTCCGATGTGATCCTGATGGTGAAGGGAACATCGTTCATGGGACTCGGCGGACCGAATCTGGTGAAGGGAGCCACAGGCCAGGTCGTCGATTCGGAGACCCTCGGCGGAGCTTCGACACATACCGAGATCAGCGGCGTCGCCCACTACGCGCTCGACAACGATCAGGCGTGCATTGCCAAGATCCGCGATCTGATAGAGCGACTTCCAATCTCCACTCGGGACGTGGCGCTATTCGCCAGAGACCTCGGGGATGATCGAACGACGAAAGCCAAGAGCGGCGAGTCCTCGCCGAAATCGAAGGCCAAATCCTCGAAGTCCGCGACCGACGCCAACGTTCTGTACGACTTGCTCCCGACGGATCACCGGATGTCATACGACATGCACGCTGTGCTGCGCGCAATTCTGGATCACGGGGAGATCGACGAGTTCCAGGAATCGCTCGCGCGCGAGATGATCTGCGGCGATGCGCGAATCGACGGCATAACCGTCGGCGTCATCGCGAACCAGCGTGGGCTCATCAAGGCCCGCGAAGGGGAGAAGCCACGCTTTGGCGGGATTGTCTACACGGAAAGCGCGGAGAAGGTCGCGTACTTCATCGACCGCTGCGACCGGCTCGGCATTCCCCTCCTGTTCGTTCAGGATGTATCGGGCTTCATGGTGGGAACGGAGGCAGAGCAGGAGGGAATCATCCGCGCCGGCGCGCGGTTCGTCGAAGCGATGGCAACAGCCCGTGTGCCGAAAATCGTTCTGACGGTGAACCACGCCTCTGGGGCGGGCTATTACGCGATGGCTGGCCAGGGCTTCGATCCCGACTTCATCCTCAGCTGGCCAACCGGTCGCATGGGAGTGATGGAAGGCGAATCAGCTGTTCAGGCTGTGCACGGTCCAGCCCTCGAAGCCGCGAAGAAGAAGGGGAGCGCGCCAGCTGCCGATGTCACGACTGCGGTCGATGAGATGCGCGCCGACTTCGAGCACCAGCTCGACGCCCGCTACGCCGCCGCGCGTGGCTACGTCGATGCCATCGTCTATCCGGAGAACACTCGCGAGATGTTGAGCCTCGCGTTGCGAGCAACACTTCACAACCCCGGGCCACACCTCGGTCCATTCGTTCTCCCACCACATTTGGGAGAGAGCAGTTGAAAAAGGTTGTGCGCGTCGCCGCCGGGCAGGGCTTCTGGGGCGACGATCTCGATGCCCCGCGTCGTCAGGTTGAAGGTGGTCCGATCGATTATTTGATGCTCGACTACCTGGCCGAAGTGACAATGTCGATTCTCCAGAAGCAAAAGGAGCGGGACCCGTCACTTGGGTATGCGCGCGATTTCGTCGGCGCTGTGGAGAGCGTGTTGCCGGCAGTGCTCGATCGCGGCGTCAAGGTCATCGCCAACGCAGGAGGCGTCAATCCGCCTGCATGCGCGGCCGCCGTTATGACCGCGACTGAGAAGAGCGGCGCGAAGGGCAGACTCAGGATCGGCGTGGTGACGGGTGATGATCTGCTCTCGAGGCTCGACGATCTGATCTCTCAGGGCCATGCGCTGGCCAATATGGAGACGGGTGAACCTCTCTCGACCGTGCGTGATCGCGTGCTCTCCGCCAACGCGTACATCGGCTCTGAGCCAATCGTCGAAGCGCTCAAGGGTGGCGCAAACATCGTGATCACGGGACGCTCGACCGATACGGCGCTGACGATGGCGCCGCTTCGCTACGAGTTCGAATGGGCCGCAAAAAGCTGGGACCAACTGGCAGCGGGCATTGTAGCCGGCCACATCATAGAATGCGGCGCCCAGTGCTCCGGCGGCAATTGTCTCTACGACTGGAGATCCATCCCCGATCTGGCCAACGTCGGATATCCGCTGGTGGAGGTGCGCGCCGACGGGAGCTTCGTCGTGACGAAGCATCCCAACACGGGAGGCAGAGTCTCCGTCCCAACGATAACTGAGCAGCTCGTATACGAGATGGGCGATCCCCACTCCTACATTACGCCCGACGTCGTCGCGGACTTTACGAGCATTCGACTCGCTCAGGATGGCGAAAACCGCGTACTGGTAACCGGTATCAAAGGAAAACCGCCGACGGACAAGCTCAAGGTCTCAGTTGCCTATCGCGCCGGCTTCAAGGCCGTCGGCACTCTGGTCTACGCCTGGCCCGATGCCTTGGAGAAGGCTCAGCTTGCTGATCGCGTCCTGCGCGAGCGCCTCGATCGGCTCGGACTGAGATTCGAGCACATCCTATCCGAATTCGTGGGAGCAACTGCTACTCATGGGTCGCTCGCCGGAGATCAACATGCCGCGCCGGAAGTGCAGCTGCGCTTCGGGGTGCGCGGCCCGGATCGCGCCGCTGTGGAACGATTCACGCGGGAGATCGCACCGCTTGTTCTGAACGGCCCGCCCAGTGTGACCGGATTTGCCGGTGGTCGGCCGAAAGTGGAAGAAATCGTTGCCTACTGGCCGGCGCTGATCGACAAGACCGTGGTGAAACCGAGGGTCGACATCATCCAATGAGAATCCGCCTTCTCGACATCGCCCACGCCCGCTCTGGTGACAAGGGCGACACGGCGAATGTTGGTGTGATCGCGCTCGAGCCTCGATGGTACGAGGTGCTGGACCAATTCGTGACCCGCAAGCGAGTCACAGATCATTTCAAGGGAATGATTGAAGGAGACGTCGAGCGTTACGAGCTTCCGAATCTCAATGCGCTCAACTTCCTGCTCCATGGCGCGCTCGACGGTGGCGGGACTCTCTCTCTCAAGACCGACGCTCAGGGCAAGGTGTATTCGACGGCACTGCTTCGGATGGTGATCGACGTCCCCGATACGGACGCGAAGCGCCTGCAGCTCCCCGCGGCCAAATGAAATACATCCGCCTAAGCGTCGACGGTCCGATCGGCCGTATCACGCTGGCGCGCCCCGAGAAAAAGAACGCACTCGATCGTGTCATGACCGACGAGCTTGCGGAAGCCCTGTTCGCCCTCAGCGAAGCACCGGTCAACGTCGTAGCGATCGATGGTGAAGGCCCCGACTTCTGCACGGGCGCCGACCTCGCCGCCATCGAGGAAATGCTCGACGCGCCCCGTCAGGATCATATCGACGATGCAAAAGCACTCGGCCACGTCTTCCACACCATTCGGAGAATGGAAAAGCCGGTCGTCGCGCTGGTGAAGGGCAGGGCGTACGCGGGAGGCGCGGGTCTGGCATCGGCGTGCGACATTGTGCTTGCGCACGAGGAGGCGCGTTTTTCCTACCCCGAAGTAACTATTGGCTTCGTGCCGGCGATGGTGATGACGATGCTGAGGCGCTCGGTAGGTGAGAAGCAAGCTTTCGAGCTGATCACCACCGGCCGCGTCTTGAGCGCGGATGAAGCTCGAGAGATCGGTCTTGTCTCGCGTGTCTTCGCTGCCAAGGAGTTCGATCAGCTCTCGAAAGCGCTTCTGGACAAGCTGGCCGCCGCTCCCGCCTCCGCGATGGCCGCGACGAAAACTCTCTTCTACAAGCTCGACACGCTCGGATTCCTCGATGGAATCTCGGCCGGCATCGTCGCCAACGCGGACGCGCGCGCTACGCCAGCGTTTCGCGAGGGCGTTAAACGCTTCACCAGCCGCAAGAGAGAATAGATGAAGCCATTCACTACCGCCAAGCTCGCGCTGATGATCGTCGCCGCCGTACTGCTCGGGTGGGGAATTAGAACTGACGACAGCGCACTTCGGTGGGCGGGAATTCTGTTCTTGTTCATCGCGCTCATTCTGAGGTTCTTCAAGCCTCGAAAGCCCCGCGGCGCTCCGTGACCCGTCCGCGCCCGACGACCATCGTCGACGCGCCTCGCTTGTCGAAGAAGCTCGGGGTCGACCTCGTGCTCGCGAGCGAAACGCTGCAGTACACCGGAAGCTTCAAGTTCCGCGCTGCCTACAACGTCGCCTCCAACGTCAGCCAGACGCACATCATTACGGCCTCATCGGGAAATTTCGGCCAGGCGATCGCGTATGCCTGCGCGTTGTTCAAGAAGCGATGCACTGTGGTGATGCCGGCAACGGCGCCAAGGATCAAGGTCAATGCGGTGCGAGAGTACGGAGCCGAAGTCGACCTGGTCGACCTCAAAAAGAAAGGCAGGCTGGAGCGCCTCGGTGAGCTCGCCAAACAATTCCCCGAAGCGTACGTCGCAAGCCCCTACGACGATCCACTGGTGATCGAGGGGAACGCCAGTCTCGCGAAAGAGTTGTTCGCTCTCGGCCTGGATCTCGATTTCATCATCGCGCCAATCGGTGGCGGTGGCCTCACATCGGGATTGGTGAAGGCCGTCAAACAAAGCGGGAAGAAGATCGAGGTTCTGGCCGCCGAGCCGGCTCTATCGAACGACGCGGCCGAATCGTTTCGTGCCGGGCACATCGTGTCGCTGCCCGACGAGTCGAACACGATCGCTGACGGTGCCCGAGTGCTGCGCATGGGGGACAGCAACTGGGAGATACTCAGCCAAGGGCTTGCGGGGGTGATCGAGGTCTCCGAGGAGCAGATCATGGAAGGCGTGAGACTCCTATTCGGCCTCGCGAATCTGAAGGCCGAGCCAACTGGAGCACTGGCCCTCGGCGCAGTGCTGGCCGAGCCCGATCGCTTCAAGGCCAAGAGAGTGTGTTGTGTGATCAGCGGGGGGAACGCCGATCCCGCGCTCTACGCGAAACTGATCGAAGGCATTTGACGCGACCTCCCTCGTCGACGTCGCGCGGCGACACAACAATGACGGACGGGATGTCGCGTCACACCGGTCCACCGGTCGTCGCTAACTTTCGCGTGATGCCGTCACCAACCATTCAGGATGCGCGCAACCTGCTCAAGAGCGCGTTCGGCTACGAAGCGTTCCGTCCGGGTCAGGAGGCGGCCGTGTCGGCGATCCTGTCCGGCCGAGACACTGTGGTGGTGCTGCCGACGGGCGGCGGAAAGTCACTTTGCTTCCAGGTGCCGGCGCTTCTCATGCCCGGCCTCACCGTCGTCGTCTCACCTCTGATCTCGCTGATGAAGGATCAGGTCGATGCGCTCACGGCGAGAGGACTGCCGGCGGCTTTCATCAATAGCACACTCTCGTCAGCGCAGGTTTCGGATCGGTTGGCGCGCGTGGATCGCGGCGAGATCAAGCTCCTTTACGTCGCGCCCGAGAGATTCGATTTCGGCCGGACCGCTGAACGGCTGCGCAACGCGGGTGTGTCGCTCCTCGCCATCGATGAAGCTCACTGCATCAGCCAGTGGGGTCACGATTTCCGTCCCAGCTATCTTCGTGTCAAAAAGGTTCACGAAGAGCTCGGCTCGCCAACGACGATCGCCCTCACCGCGACCGCGACGCCCGAAGTTCGCCGCGACATCAGCCGAGAGCTGGCGCTCAGGAATCCGGAGACGATCATAACGGGCTTCGATCGCCCGAATCTCACCTACTACGTCGTGCCGGTGAAGAACGACGCCGAGAAGGAGCGCCGGCTCGCCGAAATCCTTCGCAAGCACGACGGATTGGCCGTGATCTACGCATCGACGCGGAAAGCGGTGGACCATCTCACGACAGTGCTCGAGCGGGCGAAAATTCCGGCGGCCGGGTACCACGCCGGTCTCGATGATGCGAAGCGCCGCGAAGTTCAGGAAGCGTTCATGTCCGAGAAAATCCGTGCGATCGTCGCCACGAACGCATTCGGCATGGGCATCGACAAGCCCAACGTGCGACTCGTGATCCACTACTCGATGCCCGGAACTCTCGAAGCCTACTATCAGGAGGCGGGACGGGCGGGGCGTGACGGCAACCACAGCGACGTGTTTTTGCTCCACGCTTTCCCTGACCGCTTCACGCACGAGTTCTTCATCAAGGGATCGTATCCCGAGCGAACCGTCGTCGAAGAGACCTACGAAGCGCTTAGAAGATTGTCGGACAAGCAGGGGTTTGTCAGCGCCCAACCCGAGGATCTCCTCCGTGCGATCAAGTCAAAGGCGAGCACGAGGGAGATCGAGGGCGCGGTAAGGATATTGGAGAAGAGCGGGGCCGTCACGCTGAGCAGCGGCGACCAGACGCGCGTGCACGTCCGGCTCCTGGCCACGCCCGATCGTATCAAACGCGAGTTGACCGGCGAAGCAAACCCGGAGCTCGGATTGCTGCGTGCACTTTGGCGCGGAGTGGGTGCGGCACTCCGCACCGGTGCGGTCGTCGATCTCGACGGCTTGCCGCCCGGGCTTGGCGGATCCGCCTCGTGTGGGCCTCTCCTAGATGCTCTCGAAGAAAAACAATTCCTGACGTGGGAACGGCTCGGGACTGGTTCCTATCTCGCGGACAAGAGTGCGACACTCTCGAAATTCAAGATCGATTGGGAGCTTACGGACCGTCGCCGTGCCGCGGAGCTATCAAAGCTTCAGGCAGTTCAGAAGTATGCTTACGCGAAGGACTGCCGCCGCGGATTCGTGCTGCGCTACTTCGGTGATCCAGCGGCTCGGCCCCGCTGCTCCGGATGCGACAACTGCCTTGGCATCACAGCAGTTGCGGACCTGGAGGAAGGGGCGCCTCGAAAACAACGCGGCCGCAAGAGATCACAGCCGGACAAACCTCGATTTGCGGATGTCAGCGACGATGTGGTGATCGGAGCAGGGGAGGAACGCCTCCTCGCAGCGCTCAAGGCCGTACGCACCGCCATCGCGCGCGAGGAACACGTGCCCGCATATATTGTATTCTCTGATCGTACGCTTGCTGAACTCGCAGTGCGACGTCCTCGATCGCTCAACGCCTTGCAGAATGTGCGAGGCGTGGGACCGATGAAGCTCGAGCGATACGGCGCGCGGTTTCTCGCCGCGATTTCCGAGGCGGATGAAACCGAAGCGGCATGACGGTCGGGATTCCCTGACCGCGAACCCTCGTCGATGAAGTGATGACATTACAACTCAGTCGTGCTTGCGTGTCCCCCTTGTACGTGGTTGGAGCCGCCCTGACTTTGCTCTCGGCGCCTCAAGCCGCCTCGGCGCAACAGGCAGGCGTCGCTGGACAGCCGGTCAACGCGCCCCTCCCGTTCGATCCAGCCGTAACTGTCGGTGTTTTGCCAAACGGGATGCGCTACTACATCCGGGAAAACCACAAACCGGAGAAGCGCGCGGAGCTGAGGCTGGTTGTCAACGCCGGCTCGGTTCTGGAGGATGAGGATCAGCGCGGACTCGCTCATATGGTCGAGCACATGGCGTTCCGGGGGACGAAACGGTTCGCCAGGAATGAGATCTCGAGCTACCTCGAGTCGGTCGGCATGCGTTACGGTCCGGATATCAACGCGTTCACCAGCTTCGACGAGACCGTCTACATGGTGACGATCCCGACCGACACCGCCGCAATCGTCGACAAGGGATTCCAGATTCTCTCGGAATGGGCGCACAACGTCGCCTTCGAGCCGTCGCAAATCGAAAAAGAGCGTCCCGTAGTCATCGAAGAATGGCGCCTCGGTCAGGGCGCCGAAAATAGGATGCAGAACAAATGGTTCCCGGTGCTGTTCTCCGGCTCGAAGTATGGAGTGCGCACTCCAATCGGTGACAAGACGATTCTGGAAACGTACAAGCCGGCTACACTGCGGAGGTTCTACGATACCTGGTATCGTCCCGATCTCATGGCCGTCGTCGCGGTAGGTGACTTCGACAAACGCCAGATCGAGAGTCTCATCAAGCGATACCTCGGCCCCATAACAAACCCGGTCAACGAGCGGACGCGCCCACTCTTCCCGGTGCCTGCGCTCGACGGCACGCTTGTCTCCGTCAACAGCGACAAGGAAGCCACGCGCTCGGTCATCCGGCTTCTGTACAAGCAGCCAAAGAGAACCAACACCACGACGGCTACCTACCGGGAGCATTTGGTCGAGCAGCTGTTTGCATCAATGTTCAATGACCGATTCTCGGAGATCACCCAGAAGCCGAACCCGCCATTCATCAACGCGTTCGCGAATCAGGGCGATCTCGTCCGTTCCGCGGAATCGTTCTCTCTATCTGCCATAGTCTCCGACAACGGAATCCAGCGCGGACTCAACGCGCTCCTCACGGAAGGGGAGCGCGTGAAGAGATTTGGATTCCTTCAATCCGAGCTCGATCGTGCCAAGAAGGATGTGCAGCGAGGAATCGAGCAGGCGTACGCCGAGCGTGAGAAGACGAACTCGGACATCTACGCCGAATCGTACGTCTCCGCATTTCTCAGATCCCAGCCGTCGACAAGCATCGAATTCGATCTTGCCGCGATTAGCCGGTTTCTTCCCACGATAACGCTCGCCGAAGTGAACAGGCTCGCGGCGCAGTGGATGACTGACAGAAACAGGGTTCTCGCCACGACATCGCCGGAGAAGCCGGGAATCGTCAACCCCACTCGGGGAGAGTTGTTGCTCGCATTCGACGCCGTGAAAGGCGCAGACATTGGCGCGTACACCGAAACCGCGCCGTCTCAGCAGCTCGTCGACAAGGATCCAGCCGGCGGCCGTGTTGTCTCGCAACGTGAGATCAAAGAGATTGGAGTCACCGAATGGAAGCTCTCGAATGGCGTGCGTGTTCTGCTCAAGCCCACGGATTTCAACGCGGATCAGATCTCCTTCACGGCTTATAGTCCGGGCGGCGCATCGCTCTTGTCGGATGCCGCATACGTTGCGGCCAGCGCGGCCGATCTCATTCCTCAAACGAGTGGCGTCGGAAAGTTCAGCGTAATCGATTTACAGAAATTCCTCGCCGGCAAGCAGGTGAGTGTCTCGCCATCCATTGACGATCTCTCCGAAGGGTTTTCGGGCGGCGGCTCACAACGCGATCTCGATACGATGTTTCAGCTGGTGTACCTGTACTTTACCGAGCCGCGCCTCGACACTGCTCTGGTCAACACATTCCTCGGACGCTTCCGGGGCGTCCTCGCCAACCGGAGCGCCAGCCCCGAAGCTGCGTTCAGCGACACGCTCCAGGTCACGATGGCCCAGCACTCGGTTCGCGAGCTGCCCGTCTCCGCCTCCACGCTGGATCAGATCGATGCGTTCAAGTCATTCGACTTCTACAAGGACAGATTCTCCGATGCGAGCGGATTCACCTTTGTCTTCGTCGGAAACTTCAAGCTGGACTCGATCAAGCCGCTGGTCGAGAAATGGCTTGGCGGTCTGCCGTCGACCCGGAAGACCGAGAACTGGCGTGACACGGGCGTGCGTCCGCCCACCGGTATCGTCGAGCGAGTCGTCAAGAGGGGAACCGAGCCGAAGGCGCGCACAGCCCTGATCTTCACCGGACCGTTCGAGTACACCAGGCAGAACCGCTATTACCTGAGCGCCCTTGCTGAGCTCCTCAACATCAAGTTGCGCGAAGCGCTACGCGAGAATCTCGGCGGCACGTACGGAGTCGGAGTAAGTCCGAGTGCGACCCGAGATCCGCAGCCGTCGTATCGCTTCACGATCGGATTTGGCTCCGCGCCGGAACGACTCGAGGCACTAACCGCGGCCGCACTTCTCCAGATAGACAGCGTGAAGAAGTTCGGGACGACGCCGGAATATCTGACGAAAGTCAAGGAAGCCGCGTTGCGCGCTCGCGAGACCGCTCTCAAGCAAAACGGCTACTGGCTTTCGCAGATCGCCACGTTTGACCAGAGCGGCTGGCCGCTCGCCGAGATTCCGGATGGTGAAAAGCTGATCTCCACGCTGACCGCCCAGGATCTGCAGCGAGCCGCCGCGAAGTATCTGCGCACCGACAATTACGTGCGCGTGTCGCTGTATCCAGAGAACTACCCAGCCGCCCAGAACAAATAAAGAGAATGGACGACTCGCTGTACTTCTCCGAGCAGCACCTCGCGGTCCGCAACATGGTCCGCGAGTTCGCCCGCAGCGAAGTCGCTCCTGTGGCGGCGGAGCTCGACGCCAAAGGCGAGTTCCCCTGGGCGAACGTCAAGAAAATGGGCGAGCTGGGACTGCTCGGAATTCCGTGGCCCGAGGAGCTTGGCGGCGCCGGACTCGACATCCTCAGCTACATGATAGTCATCAACGAGATGGCCAAGGTCGACGCGTCCCATGCGATCACGATATCGGCCCACACGACGCTGGGCACATCACCAATCGTGAATTTCGGCACCATGGCTCAGAGGAAGCGCTACGTCCCGCTTCTGGCGAGCGGGAAAGTGCTCGGTGGTTTCGGTCTGACTGAGCCGAGCGCGGGCAGTGATGCGGCAGGCACGCGCTCAACGGCGGTTCGCAAAGGGTCTCACTATGTCCTGAACGGCAGCAAGATCTTCATCACCCACGGCGGTGTGGGTGAGATATTCGTCGTGACGGCGGTGACAGATCCTGGTCAGGGGACGAAGGGGATCAGCTCCTTCATCGTCACCAAGGAAACCAGCGATCTCGACAAGGTCGAGGTGCTGGGGATCGGTCACGACGATTCTATTCAGCCGATGTCTGGGTTCCTCTCGGGGAAGAAGGAAGACAAGCTGGGCTGGAGGGCCTCCGATACTCGCTCGCTCATCTTCGAGGACGTCGAAGTGCCCACCGAGAACCTGCTTGGCGAAGAGGGCGAAGGGTTCAACAACTTCATGCGCACCCTCGACTCGGGTCGGGTTGGGATCGCGGCCCTCTCTCTTGGCATCGCCGAAGGAGCCTTCGAGCAATCGCTCCGCTATTCGACGTTACGCAAACAGTTCGGGCAGCCCATTTCGAGCTTTCAGGGGATTCAGTTCCAGCTTGCCGACATCGCCACCGAGATCGAAGCCGGCAAGCACTTGATGTTTCACGCGGCGTGGCTGGCGCAGAACAAGCAGCCGTTCAGCAAGCAAGCCGCAATCGCGAAGCTCTATTGCTCGGAGCTCGCGATGCGTACGACGATCAAGGCCATCCAGATCCACGGCGGTTACGGCTACACCAAGGAGTATCCGGTCGAAAGGATGTTTCGCGATGCCAAGATCTGCGAGATCGGCGAAGGCACGTCCGAGATTCAGCGCATCGTGATCGCGCGGCACCTGCTCAAGGAGCTGGCCGATTGACCTATTCCGAAGTCGCCAAACGTCTCAGACTTCCGCTCGGCTTCCTCCTCGGCATCACTTATCTCATTTTCGCTCGACCCACGCCGCTGACCTTGGCGGTCGGCGGCACGATCGCTCTTATCGGCGTGATCGTTCGCGCCTGGGCTTCGGGACACATCTCGAAGAACGAGCGCCTCGCGACGACGGGACCCTACGCGCACACTCGGAACCCGCTGTACTTCGGAAGCTTTCTGATTGCGGCCGGGTTCGCGATCGCCGCTCACTGGGCTCTCCTGCTGCTCGTGGTGGCGTTTTTCGTCCTGATCTACGCGCCTACGATGCAGCGCGAGATGGCGAATATCGCGGGGAGGTTCCCGGAGGCCTACGGAGCTTATGTGGCGAACGTGCCGGCGTTCGTGCCGAGACCGACGCCATGGAAGGCGACCCATTCTGAGGATGAGGGCGGTTTCAGCTTCGACCTCTACATGAAGCACGGCGAATGGAAGGCGGCGCTGACTTACGTCATCGTCATCGGCTGGCTCATCTATAGAACTGTGACCGGAGTCTGATTCGCGGCGTCACATATCTGGCGAGCGCGCCCAGTTGACCCGGGACGTCAATCATCGCGCGTAAGTCGTTGTCACCGTTGCGGAAACACCCAGATTGGCGGTAGATTGTCCCCACTGACTGTTGCTCCACATGCATGGGGCACTCGCGCGACTCGCGGGTCCCGAACACATGGATGGGGAGCGCCGAAAGGTGAATATCCCAGAAGATCATAACGCGGCCCTGTAGCACGACCGCGCGGACTTTATTGGACCGTCCTCAACTTCGCTCGCCGAGTCGCCGAGCGGGGTAGAGAGGCGGGCAACAATGAAACGAGAAATCCTCATCAACGCGGCCCCGCGTGAAACGCGGATCGCGATTCTGGAGGATGGGAAGCTGGTAGAGCTTCTCGTCGATCGTCCAGACAACCGACGAATGGTCGGTGACATTTACCTGGGTCGGGTTGACGCTGTGCTCCCCGGCATCCAGGCTGCCTTCGTCGACATAGGCACCGAGAAAAGCGCCTTCCTCCACGCCTCCGATCTCGTCCGGCAAACCGCTGACGAAGCCGAGGATGAGGACGAAGATGACGACGAAGACGAGCGCGACGAGCCCGTCGAAAAGAAGAACGGGAACGGCAGCAACGGGAACGGGCGCAGGGCCAAAGCTCCGCCGATCCAGGAAGCGCTAAAGCGCGGGCAGGAAGTCCTGGTCCAGATCTCGAAGGAACCTATTTCAACGAAGGGACCTCGAGTCACCGCTCAGATCTCGCTCGCCGGCCGTTTTCTGGTCTACATCCCGGACTCTTCCAAGGTCGGTGTGAGCCGCAAGATCGGCTCATCGGCGGAGAGGGCGAGGCTCAAGGAGCAAGTCCAGAGCATCCTCCCCGACAAGTCCGGCGGCGTGATCGTCCGCACCGTCAGCGAAGACGTTACACCGGAAATGCTCCAGCGTGAGCTCAACAGCCTGATGGCGCAGTGGAAGAAGATCAAGCGGAAGATGCATTTTCAGAAGGCGCCGTCTCTGGTCAATCGCGAGAGTGGGCTCACTCGGGGACTCGTCCGGGATCTTTTCAGCGACAAGGTCGACAGCCTGACTGTCGATACGAAGCAGGTCTACAACGAGATAGTCGGCTACCTGAAGGAGATTGCCCCCGATCTAATTCCACGGGTGAAGCTCCACGAGGCGCAGGTCCCGCTCTTCGACACCGCCGGAATCGAATCAGAGATCCGCGACATCTTCAAGCGCCGCTGCGATCTGCCTTCGGGTGGATACCTGATCATCGAGCCGACGGAAGCGTTGGTTTCGGTCGACGTGAACTCGGGGCGTTACACCGGCAAGAAGGATCCGGAGAAGACCGTTCTCAGGACGAACATGGAGGCCGCGCAGGAAGTGGCGCGCCAGCTCAGGCTTCGCGACGTCGGTGGAATAATCGTTTGCGACTTCATCGACATGGAGACGAAGGGGAATCGTGACCGAGTGCTCCAGGAGCTGAGAGTCCATCTCTCGCGTGACCGCGCCCGCACCAAGGCGTTCGCCGTGAGTGACCTCGGCCTCATCGAGATGACGCGTCAGCGAGTCCGCCAGAGCCACTACCAGTCGTCGACGGAAGCGTGCCCGACGTGCAGTGGAACGGGGCGCGTGCTCACTCCGGAGACGATCGTTCGCCGCATGGAGCGATCGGTGAAGCGAATGGCCGTCGAGGGACGTCGCGACAACCTGCTGGTCAAGCTCCATCCCGATGTCGCGATGTATGTGCTGGAGCAGGAGCGCGACCTGGCGCAGAAGCTCCAGAAGGCCGCGAATTTCTCGCTCGAGTTCCGCGACGATCCGCTGCTCAAGCCGGACGAGTTCAAGCTGGTCGTCAAGGCGCAGGGCAGGGATGTCACGCAACAGTACGCCATCGCCTAACTGGTAGTCAGCGCGGCCACTCCAGCCGGTCAGAGAACATCGTCCGGTAATGCCTGTACCATTCGCTCTGAAATATCTCGGCGGGGTCGTACCGTCGTTTGGCCCTGAGGAAACCCGGGAAGTTCGGGTAGCACGCCAGCACCTGTCCCCGTGTCGCGTGCCGATGATAAGTCAGGTAGTACGACCCGTCATTGTCGATCGCCAGATCCATCAGAGCGCGAAACGCATCCGCTGAGCGCTCGAGAGACCGTGGATCGTGGTCCGAGTGCAGGTTGAAGACCACGCATGCCCAATCCTGCCGCGCCCAAGCCAGGTAGCTCTCGTCGTCCCGCTCGATGAGTCTTACCGTTCCATAGACGCAGTTCACATCCGTGCGGCGAAACTCCTCGGCGGCGGACCGCATGAAGGAACAGAGCTGATGGCGCGGAACGTAGATCTCGGTGATCATCTCTGATCCGGGACATGCGCCGAGCCTCGAGTCGAGCTCGCGGTGGTAGTCGTCCGAGTACGTGCTCAGCTGATGCCGGTCGGACCAGTAGACCTGACCGTCCGTCTTGAGGTAATGCTCGGAGTAGAGCTCCCAGCAGCGCGATTTGTCGGTATGCGCGAGAGTGAGCAAGTTTCGCCAGTCGCCGGGAGAAAGGGCTCGCTGGGCCTCAGGCACTACGGTTTGCGGATGGACCGGACGGTAGCAGGAAAAGACGCCAAGCCGCAGGAAATCAGGCGACGCATCGTCGATCGCGAACTGGAAATCACCGTAAAGAAACCCATCGGCGATGCGGCGATCGAATGCCGCCATCAGATCATCGATCTCGATCACCTCGACACGCCGTTCGAGCTTCTGGCGGGGAACGAGTCGAAGTGTCACGCTGACGATGATTCCAAACAGCCCGTAGCCGCCGATGGCCAGGCGAAAGAGCTCACGGTTTTCGCGTCGGCTGCAACGCAGCAGCTCACCGCGCGCGTTGACCAGCCGGAATGATTCGACGTCGGAGATGATCGGACGCATTGCCAAGCCACGCCCGTGCACGTTGGATGACAGTGCTCCACCAAGCGTGAGCCGGTCGGCGCCCGTTTGCTTCTGCGCGATGCACCAGGGGCGCGCATCCCCAACCTGAAGCAGCTCCAGCGCGGCAATCAGCTGCGGCCACTGGATTCCGGCACCGACTTCGATCAAACCGTTCACCCGGTCGAAAGCCCCGATCCGATCGAGTCCGCGCGTGTCCACCAACGTGCCGCCTCGCGCGAACTGCTGGCCGCCCATCGAGTGTCTGCCGCCGCTCGCGCAGAGCGGACGGTCCGTATTGGCCTCCTGCACGAGCTCGACTACGTGCTCGACGTGTGCTGGCCGCAGGACCTCCGCGACCGCGGTCTCATTCAGGCCGGAGTGTATGTCGTTGACGAGCTTCGGCGCGGGTATGAACGCCCGGGCAGGGAGGGCTGCCCCGTAAGATATTCCTTCAATTGTGCTCGAGTTCGGAGCCATTTGGACCCCTCGTTATGTCGTTGCGCGAAGGGTACGACTTCGAGGCAATCCAGGGCATCCGGCAAGTGACGTAGGACCCGCGCGGCCGCTACTTAGATGGGCACACGCACAGGTTGACCTGCGCTCGGGGACGGCTTAACTTATCAGGCTGTACCGAACCACCTAACCGCAACAGATACCATGGCTTACGCAATCATACGCACGGGCGGCAAACAGTTCCGCGCCGAAGCTGGAAAAACGATCAGAATTCCGACCCTTCCGGGCGACGCAGGCTCCAAGATCACGTTCGACGACGTCATCCTCGGCTCGGACGGTGACAAGACCCACGTTGGCGCACCTGGGCTGAAGGGCGCGCAAGTCACCGGCGAAATTGTGAAGCATGGCAAGGGCGACAAGATCGTCGTCTTCAAGATGAAGCGCCGCAAGAACTACGCGAAAAAGCAGGGCCATCGGCAGGGCTTCACCGAGGTCCGCATCAAGGATATCGCCTTCGGCAAGAAGAGCGGGGGAGAGAAGTAATGGCACATAAGAAAGGCGTAGGCTCATCGCGCAACGGGCGCGACAGCAATCCGCAGTACCGCGGTGTGAAGAAGTTCGGCGGTGAGAAGGTCGTCGCCGGCAACATCATCGTGCGGCAGTGCGGCACCAAGTGGCACCCTGGGCGCAACGTCGGACTCGGCACCGATTTCACGATCTATTCGCTGATCGACGGCGTCGTGAAATTCGAGCACAAGAACAAGACGCGCTACAAAGTCAGCGTCTATCCAGACGTAGAGACGAGCGCCGCGTAAACTGCCCAGAAGTCGAGAGCCCCTTCGGGGGCTTTTTTCTTGTCCGTATTCACCCGCCCGCAGCCCCAAGCCGCTCCGCTCGCCGCCCCCCGCCGGTAGTCTTCAGTTGTAGTTCACCGTGGAAACTCTCGGCTGCGGTTTTGCGTAAGATTAAATGCAGTATCCCTATACACGAGACGACTATGGCACTTCTTGATAGACTGAAACAAGAGCTCGATCGCGCGGGCAAAGCGGCGCAGGACGCGTTCGACGACGGCAAGACGCGACTCGAGGCATTCCGTACGCGTCAGCTGGCGGATAAGTCCGCGCAGGCGCTCGGCTACGCCGTCTATCGCGCGAAAAAGAGCGGACGCGATCTCGACGCAGCTACCTACGACCGCCTGGCGGCGACGCTCGAGACTCACGACACCGAGGCCGCACGCCTCGAAGCCGACATCGAGCTCAAGCGCCAGCAGGCCGCCGCCTCGCGCAGCGCAAGCGGGACCGCGCCGACCGAGAGCGACAGCTACCCAAGCTCCCCGAGCTGAGAATCGTTCCTTGCAAAAAAGGCCTCCGGAAATTCCGGAGGCCTTTTGTTTTTTCTTGTATCCCCGCGGCTATTGCGAGGGAGGATTGTTGTGAGTGCTCGGGAGCGTTTTGTATCGCCCCATCAACATGTCCTGCCGGGTCTTGTCGGTGTACTCATGACCGCGGATGAATACGTGCTCGACACGGGTCGTGAACTCGAACGGATCGCCACTCCACACCACGACGTTGCCTTCACGTCCAGGCTGCAGCGAGCCGACCCGATCGGCGACGCCGAATACCTGCGCCGGAGCGAGAGTCACCGCGCGCAGTGCGTCGTCCCACGTCATCCCGTACGCAACGGCATTGCCGGCTTCCTGCTTCAGATTGCGGACGTTGAAAGCCTCTTCGTCCCCGCCGCCGGCATTTCCGATGAGCGCAACCTGCACGCCTGCCTTTCTCAATAGCGCTGCGTTCTCCTGCCGCTGACCAAGCGCCGCAAAACCCGCGGGAATGTTGTTCATTGCGCCGGTCAGAACGGGGATCTTCGCCGCGGCGAGCTTGTCGGCCATCATCCAGGCTTCGGCGCCACCAGCGATTATCAGCTTGACGTTGTACTCACGGGCCAGCCTCATCGTGGCGTCGATGTCAGACTCACGATCGACGGTGACTACGAGCGGAAGCCTGCCCTCGATCACGGGAATCATCGCCTGCAGGTCGAGCCTGCTCGCTGCGAAAGGCCGAGTCTGGGCGCGATCGAAGGCGTCGCGGTGAATCCGGAAGAACCTCGTATCATCGAGCAGCTCGCGCAGCTTGACGATCAACTCCCCGCGCGAGTTGACTCCAGCTTGCTGCGGGTCGCCGATCTCGGCCACCATCGCGATGGGAGCTCTGATCATCATGTCCGTCGTCGTCCCGGGAACCACGTCGACGAGGGCAGCCTGACCGGCTACGAGCCCGCCCGTAGGCATGACAACGAAAGTGGTGACTCCCTCTTTCCTTGCCGGCGCGAGATTCACGGAGTTCGGGTTGAGTCCTTCCCACACCGTGAACGCCGCGGCGATGTTGTCCTTGCCACGAGCGCTCATGTCGCGAGTGTCGCTGACCTGAGAGACTTCCTGCACGCCGAGCTGCGTCGAGGAATTGACGAAACCTGGCGTGACGATCTTACCTGTCGCGTCAATGCGCTGTGCGCCGGCGGGTATCGCCACGTTCGCTCCGACAGCGGCGATCTTCCCGTTGGTGATGATGACCGTGCCGTTTTCAATCGGCGGTCCGCTGACGGGATATACTTTGCCGCCGGTGATTGCGATCGTCTGCGCCGCGAGAGGCAGCGATGCTGCCAGCGCGAAACTGGACGCGATTACGAGTCGGGTAATGTGCCTGTATGAATTCATCGGTTAATTCCGGTTGAACGGTACGAAGCCGAGCTCGAAATCCGTGCGCCATTGCTCGGAGGGATCCTGTCTGTCGTATAGCATCGCGCCATCGATCCAGACCTTTTCCGGCCGCGCGTAGACGCTGAACGGATCGGCTGACCAGAGCACGAGATCCGCATTCTTCCCCGGCTCGAGGGAGCCAATCTTGTCGTCGAGCCCAAGCGCCCACGCTGGGTTGATCGTCAGCCACTGGATCGCGCGCTCTTCACTCACCGGAATGCCGAGCTCGGCGCCGGCGGCCATGGCCTTGGCCGCTTCCTGATTGAGGCGTTGCGACCCGGAAGGATCGTCGGAGTGCACTATTACTCTCGCGCCGGCGTGGTCGACGAGCGCCATATTTCCCTTGACTGCATCGAGCGCTTCCATCTTGAAGCTGCCCCAGTCCGCCCAGATTGACGCGCTGATTCCTTCCTTGGCTAGCAGATCCGCGATCTTGTAAGCCTCCACTCCGTGATGGAACGAGCGGATCTTGTAGCCGAACTCGTGCGCGATGTCGATCATCTGCGCCATCTCATCGGCGCGATAGCAGTGGTTGTGGACGAGAATGTTCCCGCGCAGAACCTCGGCGAGAGTCTCGTTCCCGAGATCACGCGATGGCGGATCTCCCTTGTGATCGGCGTTCCACTTGTCCCACTTCCGGCGGTACGCCTCCGCATTGATCCACGCGGTGCGGTAGCCGGCAACGTTGCCCATGCGCGTCGAAGGTCCGCGACCCTGATAGACTCTCTTTGGGTTTTCGCCGCAGGCCATCTTGAGGCCGTACTTGGCTCCTGGAAACTTCATCGACTGCACGGTACGGCCCGGAACGACCTTCAGCACGACACTTCGTCCGCCGATGAGATTGGCGGATCCCGGTAGCACCTGGAGAGTGGTGACTCCCCCCGCGAGGTTGCGCGGGAACTGCGGATCCTGTGGCCACACGGAATGCTCGGCCCAGACGTACGGTGTCGACGGATTCGTCGCTTCGTTGCCGTCGCTGAGCGCGTTCACTCCGGGCGCGGCGTACACTCCCAGATGCGAGTGATCGTCGATGATGCCGGGAGTCACGTACTTGCCGGCACCGTCGATGACGAGCGCGTCCGCGGGAGCATTAACGGTGGCACCCACTGAGACGATTTTCCCATTCTGCAGGAGGATCGCCCCGTTTCTGATCAGGGGTCCGGCGGCGGTAAAGATGTTGACGTTCCGAATCACCGTCGTCCGCGCTGGGAACGGCACGTAGGTGCTGGGGAACGGATCGGCATTGGGCGTGGACGTACCGCCTCGACCGACATTCGACGAGTCGCGGGCAGGTGACGGCGAAGTCGTCGATTGCGAGGGAGCGGACGCGCAGGCTGAAGCGCCCGCTAATAGAAGACAAAAATATGCACGCATGTGAACGATGTTCCTCCGAAAATGAGCGATTGGTCGCAATAAATTAGCGCACTTACCAGGCGTATGCGGCGAGCTCCGCGATGCGGTCGGTGCAGATGGCGTCGACGCCAAGAGCGTACAGAGCCTCCCACTGGGCGGCGTCATTGGCGGTCCACGCCACGACTCTCGCTCCCACCGAGTGTGCTTTCGCAACGATGTCTTCGTCGATGGTATCGACTTCCTGCCAAAGATCTTCCGCGGATGCAGCGGCAAGGGAAGCGACCGGATCGATACGTCGTGAGACCTCCAGCACACCCGTGCGGATCGCCGGGAACGTGCTCTTAACAATCTTTACGATTCGATGGTCAAATGAGTGCACCGCGCAGGTCGTCTCCGACTCGCGTATGCAGCGAGTGACGAGCGCCTCGATGTTGGGGGCTTTTATCTCGACATACACGATGACTCTGCGTCCGATCGCGGCGAGCGTTTCAGAAAGGGTGGGAATGCGAGTCCCGTCGGCGAGAGGGAATTGCTCCAGCTCCGCCGCCGAGAGCTCGGCGATGGCCTGATGCGACGGTCGCTGTTGGTGTCGGGCGTGGACTACGGGGTCGTGATGAACAACGACTATTCCGTCGCTCGTCGCGTGCACATCGAGCTCAATGCCATCGGCGCCGAGCTCGATGGCGCGCTCAAACGCGGAGAGCGAGTTCTCGGGATGAGTCTGGTGCGCCCCCCGGTGGGAGATCCGTTCCGGTGGCTTGCGGCGTGGGCGTACGGTCAGGTGTTCCTCGCGGTAGTAGCTTTGTGCTCGATGAGCGCGAAGCAATGAGACCTATACTACGGGGTCAATTGGCCTTAACGGCAGGGGGGCCGGAGCGTCTACCGGATGAGGCTCCATGACTCCCAGCCCCGAAGAACGGCCCGAAGAGACGGATATGGAGCTTATCAACCGTTGGAAGGCCGGCGACAGCCGGGCTGCCACGCGGTTGGTGGGGCGTCACTCCCAGGCGCTCGCTCGTTTCGCGGCGAGCGCGGGGGAGCGGGAAGGGATCGAAGAGTTGGTGCAGGACACGTTCGTGCGCGCGTTCGCTTCACTGGATTCGTTTCGGGGCGAGAGCACGATGAGGACCTGGCTCTTTACGATCGAGCGAAGGCTGATGCTCGATCGAAGAAGAGCGGAACGAAGGAGCCGCGAGACGGTTCCGATCGAAGAGTCGGATCATGTGAGTGAGTATGGTGCCCTCGATGCGCTCATCGCGGACGAGGTGCAGGAGAGGGTGAGACGATCGCTGGAAGCGCTCTCTCCAACGCAGCGCGAGGTGTTCACGCTGAGGGTACAGCAGGGTTTGTCATACAAGGAGATCGCGGAGATCGTGGACAGCACCGAAGGCGCGGCGCGGGTTCACTACCACAATGCGATACGGACGGTAAAGGAGTTTCTGAGCGATGAATGACTGCACCGATAACGACATCAGAGAAATGCTTCCCGATCTGTTGCACGGCGCGCTCGGCGCCGGTGCGGTAGAGCGCGCGGAAGCGCATCTCGCATCTTGCGAGGAGTGCAGGGCGGAGCTGGAAGTGCTTCGCATGGTCAAGAGCGCGGCGGTATTCGCGCCGACGATCGATGCCGATCAGGTAGTGAGGCGGATTCCGCCTTACAGCAAGATCGTTCCGGCAGTCGAGGCGCCCGCGCGGTCGCGTCTGGTCTCGTGGCTCGTCGCCGCGACCGTCGCTATCACCGTTGTCGGCGTCGGGTCGATGCTCGTAACGAAACAGGGTGCGACGACGGCTCCGACCTCGGTGGCGACCAGCCTTCCTTCGGCCACGATCCCGGCGCAGCCGACGCCGGTAGCGTCGAAGACGCCGGCTAGCGGTGCGTCGTCAGCAGTTGCGGTTGGAACGCAGCCGTCGCACACCCACGCTCTCGCTGTCGCTGCCGATGTAGATGGCCTCACCGATGGGAATCTCGTACAGCTGATGAGCGACATGAATCGCTTCGACGCGCTTCCGGCCACGGAGTCGGATCCCGTGATCTCCGTGGACAGCGGCTACTAACTTGTGCAGGATTTGAGATGATGAAGCCAATGCTTCGACTCGCAGTTCTCGCCTTGTTCGTCTCGGTGGTGCCGGCTCGCGCGCAACGTGTCAGCACGCCAGCACCCGGCAACCGCCCCGCTCTGGAGCAGCAATTCAAAGAGCGCGCGGCCAAGCTTACACAACAGCGACTGGGATTGACGGACGCCCAGCTCGAGAAGCTGGAGCAGTCGAACGCGCGGTTTGCGCCGCAGCACCAGCAACTCGCCGCGCAGGACCGTGACATCAGGAAACAGCTCCGGCAGGAGATGACAGCAGGGGATGCCGCGAACCAGAAGCGCGTCAGCGACCTTCTGGACGCGACGCTGCGCCTGCAAAAGCAGCGCATTGCGCTGGTGGAATCAGAGCAGAAGGACCTCGCGGGGTTTTTGACTCCAGTGCAGCGTGCCCGCTACATCTTTCTTCAGGCGCAGTTCAGGAAGCGCGCCCAGGAGCTTTCGGGGCAGGGAGCCGGGACGAATCAGGGCCTGGGTGGCCAGCGGAGGCGTCGACCAATAGGCAGGTAGCCCGACCGTGGCTAATTTGTAGTCACGCCCGGGTGGCGGAATCGGTAGACGCAAGGGACTCAAAATCCCTCGGCCTATGGCCTTACGAGTTCGAGTCTCGTCCCGGGTATTTTGCTTTTGGACCTCTGGAGGCCAGATGAGATGGGTCGAAATTACGGACACCACCGGTCGCGTCGTGTGGATTAACGCTCAGAATGTCGCCTACGTTCAGGACCTTCAGACCTACCGCGCGGTTCATTTCGTCGGCAGCAAAGACAACTATTTCCAGGCGAAGGACAGCGCCGAGGATCTCGTGCAGATGCTTCGGCCTCCCACTTAGCGCGCATCGCTGCTACAACAAAGTTAGTAGTCGTAGATGTGCTCGATAACGAACTTCCCCTCCGACCGAAGCTGGTGAAGCACGTCCAGCAAATCGCGCGCGCTTGTCTGCATGAGAACGCGATTGCGCGTGCTGTCGGTTGGGACCGCGTGCGCGAGTACTATGCTGATGCGCGGTGGTGCTTCCCAGCCTAGCGGCGCCGTGCCGCTGATCGTCACCACCTCCGCTCCCGACAGCTCGGCGATGCGGACAGTGTTCGAATAGTCAGACAGCGCCATGAGCGCATCGCGAAACGGATTGTAGCGCGGGACGCTGAGCAGCGTATAGCCACGATCCAGCTTCTTCACGGGTTTGATGCGCAACAACGCCGGTACGGAGCGAGCGATGGAATCGTTCCAACCTGCGACAACGATTTGGCGCTGCGTCTCATCGGCCGAGTACGCCGACTGCGCGCCCAATCCGATTAGCGTCGCATACAGACTCTTGATCCCGTACTCGGCGCTGAGTGCGAAACGGCGTTCCCATTTCCTCACCGTTCCGGGACCACTCGTCGGAAGAGCCCACAAACCTTTTAGCGCGTCGGCAAAACCGAACTCGTACCAGCCGCGTTGCTCGATGAGATCCACGTAACGCTTCGCGACCTGCGCGGCGTACTTGTCCTCGTCGGTGCCGCCACGTGGCATGTCGAGCTCCGAGAGCCGGCCAATCGAATTCTCGTAGGCGCCTTTCAGACCGTATTCAATCGCCGTGCTTACGCCTATGACGCCGAGCATTACGTGATTGCCGATCGAGAAGGAGTACCGGCTTCGTCCCGCAAGCCAGGTGCGTTGGTACCCGCGCCAAAACGTACCGATCGAGCCGACGTACGGAAATGCGCTCGGCTTTTTCCCGGCCGCCAGCCAGCGCGCGTACGCATCGCTGCTGTAGACGAGGTCCCACTCCGGATGTGTGATCAGCTCCGCGCTCTCGTCACGCGCGTAGCCCTGCAAGCTGTCGAGGGAGACTCGCACCTCGGCCGGCAGCGTTGCCGGCATTCGTTGCGCCGTGACCGAAGCATACGTACCGTCGGGCGCCGGCTCGTACAAATCCCACAACGCATTGGTGAACTTGTTGGAGGGATCGACGCGGCGTTTCACCGCGAAGAGCTCGCTCGATCGCGGATACGCGCGCATGAATTGGGCGCGAGTCGCGACTGGCTGGTAGGGCAGGTAATAGCGTCCTCCACTTCTGAGCGCCGCTGAGATAAGCTCTCGCGTCCACCTTCCGACCTCGCGCCTCGAAGCGGGATCAGTGCGCTGCTCGTAATAGAGAACGAAGGCGAATACTTCGTTGGGGGCCCACGCGAGGAACGTCCCGGAGTCCGGCAGAGCGTGGCGAACGGAGACATTCAGAGCGTTGACGCCGCGGTCACGCAGGATCTTTCTCATTCTCGGAACGAAGACGGCGAAGCTGTCAGTGGGAACGAAGTATTCCTGTAGTACGTAGGTCTCTTTGTCCCGAGAGTTCGGCTCGAGCTCACTTATGTCGTAGCTCGCTTCATAGTTCCGCCAGGTGACGGGATTGCCGCGGTACTCGATTGGATCGACCTCGTGTTCTTTAAACCA
>Ga0193699_10000084_pt1 | contig 43617 bp, 44 predicted proteins | sample L3c2metaG_FD_160095 | JGI IMG/M metagenome (GOLD analysis project Ga0193699, IMG submission 160095) | Soil microbial communities from a riparian zone of the East river system, Colorado, United States - L3c2 | ecosystem: Environmental > Terrestrial > Soil > Riparian zone | place: USA: East...
CGGGATCGAGTTCGACAGCAGGCCCATATCGGTCAGGCCTTGAATGTTCGAATGTCCGCGCAACGCGTTCATGCCGCCGCCACGCACGCCGATATTGCCGAGTATGAGCTGCAACATCGCCATGCCACGGATGTTCTGGGCCCCCTTGGAATGTTGGGTCCAGCCGAGCGCATACATCGAGGTCATGGTCTTGGTCGGCGTCGAACATTCGCCGATCATCTGCGCCACCTTCAGGAACTTGTCCTTCGGCGTGCCGCAGATGCGTTCGACCATTTCCGGCGTGTAGATCGCGATATGTTTCTTCAGCAGGCTCCAGACACTACGGGGATGATCCAAGTTGGATACGACATAGCCATCGGGACCCAGTTCATATTCCCAAGACGTTCTATCGTAGTCGCGCTTGGTTTCGTCGTAACCGGTGAACAGGCCGTCCTGGTAGCCGAAGCCTTCTTTGACGACGTAAGGCGCGTTGGTGAAGGCCTTGGTGTATTCCCACTGCACCTTGTCATTGTCGATGCAGTATTTGATCACGCCGAGCAGGAACGCGATGTCGGTGCCTTGGCGGATCGGGGCATACATGTCGGCGACCGAGGCCGACCGCGTGAAGCGCGGATCGACGACGATCAGCTTGGCGCCGCGGTTGGCTTTCGCCTCCGTGACCCATTTAAATCCGCACGGATGCGCCTCGGCGGCGTTGCCACCCATGATAATGACGAGGTCGGTATTCTTGATATCCGTCCAAGAGTTCGTCATTGCACCGCGACCGAATGTTGGGGCCAAACTGGCCACCGTCGGTCCGTGTCAAACTCTTGCTTGATTATCGAATGCCAGCATCCCCGTGCTGCGGATAACCTTCCAGGTCAGCCACGCCGTTTCGTTACTGGTTGCCGAGGCGGCCAGGAATCCGGTGGTCAGCCACCGGTTCACCGTGACACCGTCGTTATTCTTCACCACGAGATTTTTATCGCGATCGTCCTTCATCAACCGGGCGATGCGATCCAGCGCGACATCCCAGGAAACCCGCTCGAATTTGTCGGAACCGGGTTTACGCAGCATCGGATATTTCAATCGCGTCTCGGCATGGATGGTCTCGAGTAACGCGGCGCCCTTGGGGCACAGCGTGCCGCGATTGGTCGGATGGTCGACGTCACCTTCGACGTGAATGATGTCGGCCTTCTCACCCTTCGCAAGGTTACCCTTGGAATACATGATGATGCCGCAGCCGACCGCGCAGTATGTGCAGGTATTGCGGGTTTCGGTGGTGCCTGAAAGTTTGAAGGGCCGTATCGATGCCGCATAAGCGGTTTCGACATCTCCAAACCCAAGCGCTCCGATCGTCGTTCCGGCAAGACCCGCGCCAGCGCTCTTCATAAATTGGCGCCGCGAGAGCTCCATGTTCATGGCAGGGCCTCCTTGAAACCATGCCCCCACCGGGGCGTTTCTTCGAGGCGTGCTTTCTTGAGCAACGCCCCATAAAGGATTTTAGGCAACATCAGGCTATTTTTGAATGTTCGCAGTGTCAAACAAGCCGGCCGATTGGGCCATAACTTGTGCGGCGCAATATCGTTCCGCGAATATTGAATTTGTTCAGGTATTTGGCGACGCGGCGGGCGGCAGCCCAAGGCTGCGACAAAATAGTTTTGCGTGCGCTGCAATAACGCAGCAATTACAGATAAAGCAGTAATTCAGAACCGTGCCGGCAGGCTTCATCGAGATTGAGCGTATTGCGCCCGGGAAAACTCCGGCGCACACTTAGGCATCGTGAAGTTTTGGACGGCTCCCGCGGGTCGGGGCGCACCATCCACTGCCATCGCCGCAGCTTTTGCCTGCACGCTGAGTCGCATACTCGGCGCGGCAGCGCCGCTTCCTGCTTCACCCAATCAAATCAATTCAAAACGCAAACATGCGGGAGAATAACCATGCACGTCGACCGACGCGATTTTCTCAAGACCAGCGCCGCTTTCACGGTCGCCGCTGGATTGCCGCAGCTTGCTTCGGCACAAGGCGCCTTCGCGCCGCAACCGGGCGCCTGGCGCACGTTTCAAGTTGTGACGCGGCTTGAAATCGCGAAGCCCGAAGGGAAAACGCAAGCCTGGATTCCGCTGCCGTCGGTAAATGAGAAAGAATGGTTCAAATCCGAAGGCAGCCAGTGGACCACCAACGGCAAGGCCGAACTCAAGCACGATCCAAAATACGGCGCCGAGATGCTGCACGTCGAATGGGCGGACAGCGAGAAGGCGCCGGCCGTTGAAGTCACGAGCAAGATTTCCGCGCAGGACCGAAATGTTGACTTGTCGAAGCCCGGCACTTCGCCGGCCGCGCTGAGCGCCGCCGAGCGCAAGCACAACACCGAGGGTAACGAACTCATTCCTGTCGACGGCATCGTCAAGCAGACCTCCGACAAGATCGTCGCCGGCAAGACCACCGAACTTGAGAAGGTCCACGCCATCTATGAATGGGTCGTCGAGAACACGTTCCGCGATGGCAAGGTGCGCGGCTGCGGCATCGGCGACATCGCCACCATGCTCAAGACCGGCAACCTCAGCGGCAAGTGCGCCGACCTCAATGCGCTGTTCGTCGGCCTGGTGCGGGCGGCCGACATTCCGGCGCGCGACGTCTACGGCATCCGCGTCGCGCCTTCGAAGTTCGGTTACAAATCGCTCGGCGCCGGTTCAGACATCATCACCAAGGCGCAGCATTGCCGCTCCGAGGTATTCCTCAAGGGCTACGGCTGGGTCGCGACCGATCCGGCGGACGTGCGCAAGGTCGTGCTCGAAGAGCCGCCGGCCAACCTCGCCGTCAACGATCCGAAGGTGGTCGCGGCGCGCAAGACCTTGTTCGGCGCCTGGGAAGGCAACTGGCTGGCCTACAATTTCGCGCACGACGTGGCGTTGCCGGGCTCGAACGGTCCGAAGCTGGGCTTTCTGATGTATCCGCAGGCCGAGTGCGGACCGGCGCGGCTCGATTGCCTCGACCCGGACACCTTCAATTACACGATCAAATCAAAGGAATTGACGGCCGCGTGAGCCCGAACTTCGCCAATGAACGGGCGCTGTCGCGGCGGCGCCCGTTTTACTTCGGGGCGGGAACCTTTGGGGTCCGTGGGTCGTTTTCCATGGGATTTCCCATAGGATCCGATCATGAAAACGCTTGGCCTTACACCGCTCGCCGCAGCCCTGCTGCTGGTTTCGTCCCTGACGGTGTCCTACGCGCAGGGCGACACCACGCCGGACCAAAAAGGCGCCACCGGCTGGAGCGGCGGCGCCCGCGATCAACCGAGCCAGCTTGGCGGCGACAAGTCGGCAGCACCGGCGGATGCCGCGCCGAAGCCCGCCGAAACCACTGGCCAGAAGATCGAAGTGCACGACGAGGCGCTGGCCAAGGATCAGCCGGCGATGGCCACCGGCGAAGATCTCAATGGCCCGCCAACACAATTCGCGCCGAGCAAGACGCCGGAATAGTTCAGCGAACCGCGCCTGATTGCGCGCCCGCGGGAAACCGCGGGCGTTGCCGTTTGCGCGGCATTGCGCACGAAACGCCGTAGCGCGATGCTCGCTCCCATGACACTCCATGAGACAGTGCTCGATCTGCGCGGGCTGCGGTGCCCGCAACCGGTGCTGCGCGCCAAAAAGGCGCTGCGCAATGTCGCCGTCGGCGGCACGCTGGTGATGGAATGCACCGACCCGCTCACCGTCATCGACGTGCCGCATTTCGTCCGACAAACGGGTCACGCCTTGAGCGCCCAGCAGCGCGACGGCGAGGTCTACATTTTCAAGATCGTGAAGCAGAAATGACTTTCCGAGCGGGAGCGTTGCGATGAATGTCCCCATGGTGCGATTGACCAGCCTTGCGCACGGCGGCGGCTGCGGCTGCAAGCTGGCGCCGTCGGTGCTGCAAAACCTGCTGGCCGATCAGCCGCTGATCGCGCCCTACAGGCAGCTCCTGGTCGGCACGGAGACCGGCGACGACGCCGCGGTGTGGCAGCTCGACGACGGCACGTGCGTGATCGCGACCACGGATTTCTTTACGCCGGTGGTCGACGACCCTTACGACTTCGGCCGCATCGCCGCGACCAACGCCATCTCCGATGTCTATGCGATGGGCGGCAAGCCGATTTTCGCTTTGGCGATCCTCGGCATTCCGGTCGACAAGATCGCGCCCGAAACGGTGCGCGAAATTCTCAAAGGCGGCTCGTCGGTCTGCACAGCGGCCGGCATTCCGGTCGCGGGCGGCCATTCCATCGACGTGCCCGAGCCGATCTACGGCCTCGCCGTCATCGGCATCTGCAAGACCGACGAGGTGCGCCGCAACTCCGGCGCCAAACCCGGCGATGCGCTGATCTTGACCAAGGCGCTCGGCGTCGGCGTCTATTCCGCCGCGATCAAGAAGAACGCGCTGTCGCCCGAGGGCTATAGCGAAATGGTCGCGACGACGACCTTGCTCAACAGAGTCGGCAGCGAGCTGGCGAAAGACCCGGCCGTGCACGCCATCACCGACGTCACCGGTTTCGGCCTGCTCGGGCATGGTCTGGAAATGGCGCGCGGCTCGAAGCTGACCGTCGTCATTCGCCCTGACGCTTTGCCGCTGCTGACGCAAGCCGCGACGCTCGTGCAGCAGGGCTTTGTTACCGGCGCGTCGATCCGCAATTGGGCGAGCTACGGCAGCGATGTGAAATTGCCGCCGGGACTGCCGGAATGGCAGCGCCATCTGCTCACCGATCCGCAGACCTCCGGCGGGCTGCTGGTAGCTTGCGCGCCCGAACGCGCCGGCGCGATCCTCAAGATGATCACCGCGGCCGGCTATCCGGCCGCGCGCCTGATCGGTCATGTGGAACAAGGCGCGCCGGAGGTACGGGTGGAAGCGAAGTAAACGCGGCTCGGCGACAAGCCTATCTTACGCCTAGAAACTGTACCGCTCCGCCGCTAAGGTCCCCTCGCGCTGGCCCCATAGCTCAGCTGGATAGAGCACCAGTTTCCTAAACTGGGGGTCGCATGTTCGAATCATGCTGGGGTCGCGCGCCTGCTGCCAGGCAGGCCTACTCCGCCTTCGCCCCCGACAACGCGACGACCTCTTTCCACATCGCCCGCTCTCTGGCCGCGTAGGCGATCGCCTCCTCCGGCGTCGACGAAATACAGCGCGCGCTAGCGCCGTATGAGCTGGCACTGTCGGGCCGCTCGTGGCCGATCCCGAGAGTGGCAAGTCAAACAGCCCTGAACCGGCACATGCGCCAGTGGATGTTGGCGCCAAGATTGAAACATGTGGCATTAGGTGCGCACGTATCAGGGAGGCTTACGGCGTCCCGTGTTCGTGATGGCCGTTTTCAGCGTATCCGCGCAGTTCGGCGTAATGGATGATCTGGACCGGCGAGAGCATTTCGACCATCGCGAGGTGGTATCGCAGGTGCGCGGCACGCAACTCACTCTGGGCCGTTCCGATCCGGGAGGTTCCCACATCCAATGATGCACGGGTGATGCGCCTATCTGCGAACAAGCGATCGAGCGCCGTTTCCTGCGCAATGATTCGCTCGCCGATACGTATCGTCTCGGCCTTCATTGCTTCGAGAAGCGCCTTTGTCTTCGTCCGTTGCTCGCCCGAGAGTTGCAGTTTATCAGCGAGTTCCAGCACATGTGTCGGTCCAGGATAGCCATTGAGTTCGGCAGCGAGCGCCAAGCCCATACCGCGGCCCGCCTTGAGGTCTGCGATCTGCTGATCTGAAAGTGCTTTCACGCGCCGCTTCTCCAGGCCACCATAGGGCGAAGCGCGCGCTGCTTCTGCGCTAGGTGGCTGGCCATGTGTGGCTTGGTCGCCGTGATCCTGTGCCGCCGCCGCTTGAATTGCGAAAATGGCCAGGATGATGCTGAAGCCAGCTGAGTACCTGAGAGTCGTCATAAGTCATCTCCTCAATTGTCGGGGTCTCGCCAGTCTTGCCAGGAATAGCCAATCTCCGACATGATCATGATCATGTCGGAGAGTTTGGCTGATAGATTGCGGAAGATGGCCGGGCGTGAGCAGCAACTCATGGCCGGCAACATTCTGTTCCGCGCTGGCGATCCCGTCATATCGATCTTTCTGGTCGCCGCCGGCTCGCTCCAACTTATCCGAGTGCTTCCGCAAGGCTCTCGGTTAACGCTGCAACGTGCCGGCCCCGGTGCAATTCTCGCCGAGGCGTCACTCGTTGCCGACCGCTATCATTGCGACGCAACCGCGGTCGAGGACTCGATTCTGCATGTTGTGCCGCTGCGACGGCTCAGAGCTGACCTCAGGGACGACCCTGATCTCGCGTCCGCGCTCACGCGTCATTTGGCTTATGAGGTTCACCGCGCACGGGCTCAAGCCGAGATGCTGTCGCTCAAGACGGTTGCGGAGCGGGTCGATGCTTGGCTCACGCTCAACGACAGCTCATTGCCGCCGCGGGGTCGCTGGCGACAGGTCGCCTCGGACATCGGCGTTAGCCCAGAGGCGCTATATCGCGAGCTCGCGCGTAGACGGTGACAGCTGCCATTGCCGGAAGTGGCTGGTGTTGCGCAATGTTCGCAGGCACGATAGCGCCGCCGGCTATCCGGCCGCGCGCCTGATCGGTCATGTGGAACAAGGCGCGCCGGAAGTGCGGGTGGAGGCAAAGTAACTGGCTGGAAACTCCCGCGTTCCGCCGGTAAGGTCCCCTCGCGCTGGACCCATAGCTCAGCTGGATAGAGCACCAGTTTCCTAAACTGGGGGTCGCATGTTCGAATCATGCTGGGGTCGCGCGCCTGCTGCCAAGCAGGCCTACTCCGCCTTCGCCCCCGACAGCGCGACGACATCCTTCCACATCGCCCGCTCTTTGGCGGCGTAGACAATCGCCTCCTCCGGCGTGCTGGAGATGACGCGTGCACCGGCGACTAAAAAACGTTTCTGCAACTCCGCGTCGGCGGCGAATTGCTTCATCGCACCGGCGATTTTGTCGATGATCGGACGCGGCGTGCCGGCCGGCACCACGAAAGCGGCCCATGAGGTGACGACGAAATCCTTCAAGCCCGCTTCCGCCATCGTCGGCACGTCCGGCATGGTCGGCCATCGTTGCGCCGAGGTCACCGCCAGCGCCCGCATTGTGCCGGACTGGAAAAATGGGACATAGGACGCGAGATTGTCGATCGAGAAATTCACGTCGCCCGACAACATGGCGGGAATGGTCTGCGCCGCGCCACGGAACGGCACGTGCACCGCGTCGAGGCCGGCGCGCTTGGCAAACAGCACGCCCGACAGATGCGGCGAGGTCCCGACGCCAGGACTGCCGAAACTGGTTTTGCCTTTCTGCTTCGCCCACGTGATGAATTCCGCCACCGTTTTGGCCGGGCAATGTTCGGGGGCGACAGCGAAGACGTTCGGCAATTCCCAGGTCAGGCTCGCCGCGATGAAGTCGCGCTCGGGATCATATGGCACTTTGGCGTAGAGAAACTGGTTGATGGCAAAATGGCCGACGGTCGCCGAAGCGATGGTGTAGCCGTCCGGCGGGCTGCCAGTGAGCGCGCTGATGCCGAGATTGCCGCCGGCGCCGGGGCGGTTCTCGATGACGAAGGTTTGCCCGAAGATATCCTTCATCTTCTCGCCGAGAATGCGCGACAGCACGTCGGTCGAGCCGCCGGCTGGATAGGGAATGATGATCTTGACGTTGTGATCGGGCCAACCGGTCTGGCCGTGCGCGGCGGTGGCGATGAACGCGCCGGCGGCGGCGCTCGATTGCAGGAATGCGCGGCGGCTGAACGCCTTGTTATGCGATGACATTGGTCCCCTCCCCGGTGGTCACAATGACGTCTATGATCGTTCCCGCATTGTAACGACATCCGGCAGCCGGCCGCCATCATGAAACGCCGCCGCATCCTGACAATCGTCTCGTCCGCGTTCGCCTGCGCGATGATTGTGTGCAGTGCGAGAGCGCAAGACGCGACCGCCTGCAAACTCACCGCGCTCGGCACCGCGACAGTCGCCGCGGTACTCGATGGCGGTACGCTGATGCTCGACGATGGCCGCGAGCTGCGGCTGGCCGGCGTCGAAATCGCCGCCGGCAGCCGCGACGCCTTGCGGGCGCTCGTGGCCGGTCGGCTGCTGCGGCTCGAGCGGCTTGGCCCCGAGCAGGACCGTTACGGCCGGCTGGTCGCCTTCGCCTTTGCCGGCGATTCCGGGCAATCGCTGCAATCCGCCCTGCTGGAACAAGGGCGAGCCCGGGTTTCGGCGCGGATCGGCGCCAAACCCTGCGCCGAGGCGCTGTTAACCATGGAACGCGCCGCGCGCCTGGCGAAACGCGGCCTGTGGGCCGATCCCAATTTCGCCCCTTTGCAGGCCGAAAACTTGGCCCAATTGCAGGCTGATCGGGGCCGTTTTGCGCTGGTCGAAGGCAAGATCTTGTCGGTACGCGAAAGCGGGACCACAATATATGCTAACTTCGGGCGGCGATGGACGCGCGATTTCACGGTCATCATTCTTAAACGCCAACAGCGGACATTCGCCGCCGCGGGCGTCGAGCCGAAACAGCTTGAAGGCCGCCGCATCCGGGTGCGGGGATGGATCGAACAGCGCGGCGGACCGGTCGTCATGGCCGAGGCGCCCGAACAGATCGAGTTGATTGACTAGCGATGATCCCGAAAAGTGGGCACTGGTTTTCGGATAAGATCGTCGCCAAATGAAAAAGCGAATGAATATCGGGGGACGGCGGATTTCGAAGAACAGCGTGCGCGGCGCGGCGATCGCGCTTGCGTTGCTCGCGGCTGCCTGCACCAACACGCCCGACAACAAGCAGGTCTCCCTGGCGCTGCCGGCCGCCGCGCAAGGCGAGCAACCGACCGCGACGCAGCGCGAGCATGCCCGCATCCTCGCCTCCTACGGCGGCGCTTACGACAACGCGCGCGTGCAGGCCGAGATCGAAAAGACCGTCGACCGGCTGGTCGCGGCTTCGGAACGGCCGGACCTGCGCTACAAAGTCACCATCCTCAATTCGCCGGCGATCAATGCCTTCGCGCTGCCGAACGGCCAGCTCTATATCACGCGCGGCCTGGTGGCACTGGCCAACGACAAGGCCGAGATCGCCTCGGTGCTGGCGCACGAGATGGGCCACGTGATTGCGCGCCACGCTGCGATCCGCGAGGAGCAGGCCAAGCAGGCCGCCATGATCAGCCACGTCGTCAACGACGTGCTCAGCGATCCGCAGACCGGCGCGCTGGCGCTCGCCAAGTCGAAGCTGACGATGGCCGCGTTTTCGCGCGCGCAGGAGTTCGAGGCCGACGGCATCGGCGTCGGCATGTCGGCACGCGCCGGCTTCGATCCGTTCGGAGCCTCGCGCTTCCTTACCGACATGCAGCGCAACGCCGAGATCAAGGCGGCGGGCGGCAACGCCGATCCGCGCGCGCTCGATTTTCTCTCCAGCCATCCGGCGACACCCGAGCGCGTGCAGAACGCGCTGGCCAATGCCCGGCAATTCAGCGGGCCCGGCGCCGGCGAGCGCGACAAAGCCGACTACCTCGCCACCCTCGACGGCGTGATCTACGGCGAGGACCCGAGCGAAGGCTTCGCGCGCGGCCGCAAGTTCCAGCATCCCAAGCTCGGCTTTACTTTCACGGCGCCGCCGGGCTTCTCGCTCGACAACACCGCGCAGGCGGTGCTTGGCCTCAAGGACGGCGGCGGCGAAGCGCTGCGCCTCGACGTCGTCAGCGTGCCGACCGAGCAAACGCTGCCGCAATATCTGCGGTCCGGCTGGATGGACAATGTCGACGCCGCGAGCGTTGAGGAATTCACCGTCAACGGCTTTCCGGCCGCCACGGCCACCGCGACCGGCGAGCAATGGTCGTTCCGGCTGTACGCGGTGCGGTTCGGCAGCGACGTCTATCGCTTCATCTTCGCGGCTAAATCTAAATCCGCGGCGGTCGACCGCACGTTCCGCGAGTCGGTTGCCACTTTCCGGCGCATGAGCCTGAAGGAAAGCGAGCAGGTGCACCCGCTGCGGCTCAAGATCGTCACCGTCGGCGCCAACGACACCGTGGAGTCGCTGGCGCACCGCATGGCGATCACCGATCGTCAGGTCGAGCGCTTCCGCGTCATCAACGGCCTTGCCGCCAATGAGCGGGTGAAGCCGGGTGAGAAGCTGAAGATCGTCGTTGAGTGATCAGCTCTCGCCCGCTTCGCAGTTGAGCGTGAATTCGCGTGGCACTTCCGGACCCCAGAGATAGAACGAATCTTCGGGCTTGTGGTCGGCGGAGGGCCAGCGGTCTTCCTTCGGGATGTAATCGATGTCGCAGGAATATTCCGAGAAGCTGCCCCACGGATCGCGCACATAGTGGAAGTAGTTCGAGCCGAGCACGTGGCGGCCGAGGCCCCAGCCCTTCTGCCAGCCTTTGTCGGCCATGCGCATGGCGCCCAGCCCGATATCGTTGATGCTCGACACATCCCAACTGCAATGATGGAAGCCGGGCGCGGAGGATTTCACCAGCGCCAGCAGATGATGATCGCTGCCGTGAATGCCGTGCATGAAGGCGACGAGGTCTGAAGCACGATCTGACAGGCGCAGGCCGAGCGTGCGTTCGTAGAACTTGATCGAGCCGAGCACGTCGCTGGTGAAGATCAGCACGTGCGACAGACGGCGCGGCCGCACCGGCGGCGCATCGGCGCGCACGGTGGCGCCGGGCGCACCGGCGGGCGCCGGCATCCAGGTGCTGTCGGATTTATGGTCCGGCGACACCTTGGGCGCGACCTTGATTTCCATCAGCACGCCTTCGTGGTTGCGGAACCAGAAGCCGTTGCTCTCGAAGCCCGGCGGCGGATCGATGATCTTGACGCCGGCGTCTTCGATGCGCGTCTTCAGGCGCGCGATGTCCTCGGCGTAGCAGCCGAACGACAGATGGTGCAGCGCCTTGGTCTTGCCCTCGAGCACCGAACCCCAGGCGTGCTCATGACCGAAGGTCTTGAGCTGCAACGAATTGCCGTTGCGCACCATGTTGAGCCCGAAATTCGTATAGAAATCGTCGGCGACGTTCACGTCCGGCACCGACAGCACGAACTGGTCGAGCGAATGGATACCGAGATCGCCGGACTTTGCTTCTGGCGCGACGTAGCCCGCAATGGCGGTCATTGATTTGCTCCTAGCGATTGATGCGGAGATTTGGCGGTCATTGTAGACCTCCGCGCCATGTGCGGCAAAGCTGATTTGGGCGCTTCGCGCCCGCTGGGCGGAATTCCGCCCACGTGTCCCACGCTGCGGACTAGCCAACGCTGCGCTGTCCGGCTGTTAGGGCGACGGACGTCCCGTGGTCCTTTTTTCCGTCCTCTCGAGAGAGGCATGGAGCGTCCGATCTCGGGTTTACCCGAGATCGGCATATTTAATGCGCAAGTCGGGTAAACCCGACTTGCGCTGAGGCGCCAAGGGCGGTGGTGCATGCCGCCCTTTGACGGGTTGGTGCGACCCGCCGCGCGCCACGGCTGAGCCCTGTTACCAGGGCCCGCCGCTTTCGGGCGCGCGCCCCAAATGACGTAGGGGGTGCGCCTCCCGGCGCTCCACCGCTCGATGCGACACCCCCTAGAAGAGCACCGCGCCAAGCAATTAGCGTAGAGCATGTTCCTATTTAGGATTATTGTCAAGAGGTCGCGCGGGCTATTTCGCGGCCTTTTGCAGATAGGCGATCAGGTCGGCGCGGTCGGCCGGATCGGCCAAGCCGGCATAGGGCATGCGGTTGGCAGGCACCATGGCCTGAGGCTCTTTGATAAAGCCGTCGAGCGTGTCCGGCGTCCAGGTAATGCCGCTGCGCTTGATCGCCGGCGAGTAACGGAAATCCGTGAGCTCGCCGGCCTTGCGGCCGATGATGCCGTGCAGGCTCGGTCCTACATTATTGACGCCTGATTCGAGCCTGTGACAGGCCGCGCATTCCTTGAACTTTGCTTCGCCCCGCGCGGCGTCGCCTTCCGCGCGCACAGCACCGCTCAGCAACGCCAAAGCGAGCACCGCGGCCGCCAACTTTGTTTTGATCATGCTTGCACCAACGGGCCGGGATTTTTCATATATTTGTTCTTGATCGCGTCCGCGGTCCAATAGGCCAGCGCACCGACCGGGCCCGTCGGATTGTAAGACGAGTTGTGCGGGAACACGTTGGCGCCGACCACGAACAGATTGTGGCAATCCCAGCTTTGCAGATATTTGTTCAAGACGCTGTCGCTCGGCTTCGTCCCCATTATCGTGCCGCCGGTGTTGTGCGTGCTCTGATACGGCACCACGGTCCAGGGCTCGGTGCGCGCCGTCGCCGCGTTCAGCTTGGTGGGGTTCATCGACTTGGCGATGTCGTTGATAACCTTGGCGGCGTGCGTGCCCATCTTGTGCTCATTGGCCTTGTAATCGAAGGTCATGCGCATCAACGGCTGACCGAAGGCGTTCTTGTAGGTCGGATCGAGGTCGAAATAATTGCTGCGGTTGGCCATGACGCTGCCGGAGGCGTTGATGACCATCGCCGTCTGATACCATTTCGCGGTGGCCTGCTTCCACGCCTTGCCCCATGGCGGCGTACCGTTCGGCACCGGCCGGTAACCGATCGGCAGATTGGTGTTGAAGCCGCCACCGACATTATAGGCGCCGACGAAATTGTGCGGGCCGCGGTCGAAGTCCCAGTTGATATTGAAGTCGTCGATGGTGGCGTTGGAGCCGCCGGCGTTCATGAACGGGTTGAAGTATTTGCCCTCGAAGAACAGCGTCGCGGAGGCGCCGGTCTGATAGCAATAATTCTTGCCGACGACGCCGGTCTGCGCGGCCGGATCGTACGGCGCACCGATGCCCGACAGCAGCATCAGATGCACGTTGTTGATGGCATAGGCGCAGAGCAGCACGATATTGGCCGGCTGCTCGAACTCCTCGCCGCTGAGGATATTGGTATAGCTCACGCCGGTGACGCGCTTGCCGTCGGAAGCCTTGTTGACTTTGGTCACCCAGGAATTCGCGCGCAGCTCGAAATTCGGGCTGCGCATCGCCAGCGGAATGACCGTCATATGCGGGCTGCCTTTGGCATTCGCCTCGCAGCCGAAACGCTGGCAATAGCCGCAATACTGGCAGGCGCCGAACTGCGAGCCATCCGGATTGGTGTAGGCCTGCGAAGCATTCGCCGACGGGCGCGGAAACGGGTGGTAGCCGGCGTTTCGGGCCGCGTTGCTGAACATCTCGCTGGCCAAAATCGGCGTCAGTGGCGGCAGCGCATATTCCTTGGCGCGCGGCGCCTCGAACGGATTGCCGCCTTCCTGAATCTTGCCGTTGATATTGCCGGCCTTGCCGGACACCGCCGCGGTGTATTCGAACCTTTCATAATAAGGCTCGAGCTCGGCGTAGCTGATGCCCCAATCCTGAATCGTCATGTCGTCGGGGATGAACTTCTTGCCATAACGCTCTTCGTAATTGGAGCGGACCTTGAATTCCATGTCGGTCCACCGCCAGGTGTGCCCGCTCCAGTGCACGCCGGAGCCGCCGACCACTTCGCCAGGCAAGAAGGATCCCAGCCGCCGCATCGGCAGCGCTTCCTGCGTCGGATTGTTGCGTACGGTAAGCGTGTCGCGCGCGGTGTTCTGCATCAGGTCGTGGCGCACGACGTAGCGAAGTTCGTCGCGAATATTGGGCAGCGAGTAATCGTTCGCGCTTGAGCGTGGGGCACCGCGCTCAAGCGCGACCACCTTCAAACCGGATTCGGCCAGCTCCTTGGCGAGAATGCCGCCGGTCCAGCCAAGACCCACGACGACGACATCGACTTCTTTGAGTTTTGTGGCCATGTCCGCCCCCTCTTATTTTTTGCACGTTTTCTTGTCGAAAAACCGATACCCGCTTTGCCGGACGCGCTAACTCATGTCCGAGATGCTGACGGGCTTGTTCGGAAACGGCTTGCCGCGATATTGCGCGACATGATCGCGGTGCACCGCAATGACGCCGGGGAAGCCGATCAACTGCCAGCCCGCTTTGTTGCGGTTGCCGCCATAGATCGGATCGGAAAACATGCCTTCGATCACGCTCTGATACAGCGCGCCCCAGAACACGCGCACCGGCAGGCCGTTATCGAAATTTATTTTCGCGGTCGACAGACCGACCAGCACTTCCTCGCGCTGCGCTTCGTCGATCCTGTCGAACGATTTGCCGTAGGCCTTGCGGCAATGCGCGTTGGTCGCCTCGATACCGGAACGGTAAAGCTGCGCCGGCGTCAGCGGCAGTTGGTAGCCCTGCGAAGGCACGCCCTTCTTCCATGGGCCCTGCATGTAAAGGCGGTCGCCCTTGCCCCAAGCGCCGGCCAGCGCGCGATCGATATAGATGTTGATGCCGACATCGGTGCCCTTGGGCGTCAGTTCGTCGGCCGGGACCATGTGATCGACGAGCGCTTCGATGAAGGCCGCTTCGTCAAGATTGAGAAAGGAATAGCCGGCCGGCTCTGGCGCCGGCACGGCGGCAGGCTGTTGCGCTTGTGCGCTCTCCGGCTTCATCGCGGCCGTGCCGCTGACCGCGGCGGCGCCCCCGACGACAGCGCCTTTCAAGAAATTACGGCGGTCGAATTCCGGGGCGGTGGATTCGGTGTGGCTAGAGTCTTTGCAGGCGGGATCTTTGCAAACAGATTCGTGCCTTGGCGATTCTGGCTTTTCCATTGGGCTCGCTCCCTATCGCCTCTGGGTGCCCGAACACTGAGCCCCGAGGACTAGCTGTTGACGATCAGCATGATCGCTTTCGTAGGAAGCGCAAGGTGGGTCGCTCAAAAAGCGGTGCGCAGGTGCGGCGTACCAGGAATGCAGAATAGGGCGCGCGTGAAATAAATTTGCCTTCAACAAAACGCCTGGGGCGCGTCACGAATGCAAGAATCAAAATGAAAGAATCAAAAAGCCCGGCATCGCTGCCGGGCTTTTCGTTACTCATCTGGATCCGAAGGTTGGGGCTTTCAGGCCGCCTCTTCCTCGGCGGCCGGTTCCGCGTCGGCTTCGTCAGCGGGCTTGGGCCCACGCCTAGGGCCCTTCGCGAGGGCACCCTCGATCTCCTTGATCGCTTCGGTCTCGGTGATCTTCTGCACCGCCGCGATTTCGCGCGACAGCCGGTCGAGGGCGGCTTCGTAAAGCTGCCGCTCGGAGTAGGACTGCTCGGGCTGGCTATCGGACCGGAACAGGTCGCGCACCACCTCGGCAATGGCGACGATGTCGCCGGAGTTGATCTTAGCTTCGTATTCCTGCGCGCGGCGCGACCACATGGTGCGCTTGATACGCGCGCGACCCTTGAGGGTCTCGAGCGCACGCTTGACCAGCGGAGCTTCCGCCAGCTTACGCATGCCGACCGAAATGATCTTGGCGGTCGGAACCCGCAGCGTCATCTTGTCCTTGACGAAGTTGATGACGAAAAGTTCGAGCTTGGCGCCGGCAATTTCCTGCTCTTCGATGGCCATGATCTGACCGACACCGTGAGCCGGGTAGACGATGAATTCGTTGGTCTTGAAGCCTTGTCGTTGGGTAGTCTTCTTGGCGGTCATTCCGGGCAAAACTCCTTCACCGGCGCCCTTTTGGGGACCGGCACTTTTGTGTACGGGCGCCCCGGCGCGGGCGGACCCGCGAGAGGCATGAGAGGTCCGCCGCGATCCGGCAGACTTTTTAGTTCCCCGGCTCATGCTGGTGGAACCTTTTTTCGACTTTTGACGCGGTTTATCTGCCACTGCTCAACGCGTGGAATTTCACGCCCTCTGACTGACCCTTGGGATGGGCCGCGAAAAATAAGGCTCCCGACCCGGGGAGCGGCATCCGTGCGCGGCGTTTTTCATATTCATCGGATAAATCGATATATAGCACATTTTTGGCCAAAATCAAAGCCTTATGGTGCCTCAAACGCGCATTTCGGCAGCCTCAAAGCTGCATTTCGCCGATTCGGTTAACGATGACCGGCCCGCGACGCGGCAAGGCGCCCTTTTGCATTAGCAATTCAGTGCATCAAGGGCCGGTTCCGGCTTTTTCGGCTCAATCGCCTTGGCCGGGCTCGGACGAAAAGAATTTCTTGAATTTGTCCGGCACGCCCTCGAAATCCTTGGCGTCGGGCGGCGGGTCGCGCTTGACCGTAATATTTGGCCAGGTTTTGGCGTATTCGGTGTTGATTTCGAGCCACTTCTCGAGGCCCGGCTCGGTGTCCGGCTTAATGGCGTCAACCGGGCATTCTGGCTCGCAGACGCCGCAGTCGATGCACTCGTCCGGGTGGATGACCAGCATGTTCTCGCCTTCGTAGAAGCAGTCCACCGGACACACCTCCACGCAGTCCATAAATTTGCACTTAATGCAGCTTTCATTGACGATGTAGGTCATCCAACGCTCCGGACTTCGCGATACTCCCTTATCGTTACGCTAGATAGTCGGCAAACCGCAACGATGCCAGTCGCGGAGGGAAATAGCCGATTCGGCCTAACGCGCGACGTCCTTGCTGAGGTCCAGGTAGAGCTTGCGGGCGGCCGGCGCGTCGCCGCGCTTCTCGCAAAAGCCCTCGACCTTGAGGATGCGCACCGAGCGGTCCAGCGCCAGCGTCACCACGTCGCCGATTCGGACCGGGTGCCCGTGCGCGCTCACTTTGGCGGAATTGATCCGGACGTAGCCGGCCTGCAGCAGCGCCGTGGCGTCGCTGCGGGTGCGCACCATGCGCGCGTGCCACAGCCATTTGTCGATGCGCTGGCGATTTGTGTCGGTCGCCACGATCCGGAGTTAGGGCTTATTGCCCTGCTCGAGCTGCTGCTTGAGCGCGGCCAGTTTGGCAAAGGGCGAGTTCGGATCCGGCGCCTTGTTGCGGTCGGAACCGCCCGTGCCATGCGGCTTGGCGTAATATTGCTCGCGCTCGGCGCGCTCGACTTGTGAACCCTTGTCGCGGCGCGGACGATCGCCGCGCGGCGGGCCGCCGCCGGCCGGACGGCCGCTGGGCTGGCCGGGACGCGGGCCGGTGCTCTTGTTGTCGAAGCTTTTGGCCTGGCGCTCCATGCGCTGCTGTCGCTCGTGCCGGTCCTGGCGCTGCTGGCGGTTCGGTCCGTCCTTGCGATCACCGCGCGGCGTTTCCGTCGTGCCGGGTGCCGGCGTTGCAGTGTCGGCCGAAACAGCGGTCGCACCCTCACCGGCTGGCGCGGCGGCTTGCGCCGGCGCCTGCGTAGCGCGTTGCGGACGGCGCGCGCGCGGCGGCCGTTTCTCCGAACGTCCGCCCGGACGCCAGACATCGATGAGTTCGGGCTCGTCGGATTTCTTTTCAGCCGCCGCTTCGCTTGTCGCGGCAGCTTCAGGCTGCACGACACCGTCAGCCGCCATCGGCGGCATAGCCTCGGCGGCTTCCGCGATGGGCGCTTCCGCAACGGGAGCAACGGCTTCAACGGCGGGAATGAGGTCCGCTGTCGGCAGCAACGATGCGGTGTCAGCCGGTGCGGTTTCAGCGGGCGCTTCGACGGCTGCTTCTGCCGCCGCTTCAACTGGCGCAGCGTCAACAGTTTCCGCCGGTGCCTCCGCCGCAGGCGCGGCTTCAACGGGCGCCGCTTCAGCCGGTTTAGTCTCCGGCGGTTTGGGCCGGCGGTCCAGGCGATAACCAAGCGAACGCAGGATCGAGGCGAAGTCTTCGCCCGACGCGCCCGTCAGCGACGTCATCGCGCCGGTGACGGTGAAGCCACGGCCGTCGAAGGCGCCGTCGGGCTTCGGCGTCTGCACGCCCTCGCGCCATGACAGCGCCGGACGGATCAGATCGGCCAGCCGCTCCAGGATATCGACGCGCACGGCGCGTTCGCCGGCGATGCGATAGCCGGCGGTGCGGTACAGCGGCTTAGGCGTGTCCTTGTCGATCGGGATCGACGTACGTCCGCTCGCTGCGAGATGCAGCAACTCGGTGACGCCCTTGGCGTCCGGCGCTTCGTTCTTGAGCGCCCAGAGCTGCGTCGCCAGCGCGCGCGGCGCCGGCTTGAGCAGGATCGGCAAATAGATGTGATAGGCGCCGAAGCGCACGCCGTATTTGCGCAACGTCGCGCGCGACGGCTGATCGAGGCCCTTGACCTCTTCCGCCACTTTCTGCCGCTCCAGCACGCCGAGCGCTTCGACCAGTTGGAAAGCAACGCCACGTGCCATGCCGGTGATGTCGTCGGCCGCGGTCAGCGAGAACAGCGGTGCCAGCAGCTTCTCGATATGCGTCTTGAGCCAGAGGTCGAGCCGGGTCTGCACCAGCTCTTTCGCCGGGCCGGTCAAATGATCGTCGGCGATGATGCGCACGCGCGGCCGCAGCGTATCGTCGCCGGACACCAGTTTGCCGACAGCGTCGCCGGTCCAGCGCAAGGCGCCGTCATTCGCCAATACGATCTGATCGTTCGAGGCCTGCGACAATTTGGTCGCGCGCGCTTCGATCTCGCCAGCCAGTGCCTTTTGTGCGGCGGCGTTGAGCGCCTTGGCTTCGGAGCCGGCGGCGGACGCGTCGGGTGCGAACATGAACCCATCGAGCCGGCCGATCACATGGCCTTCGACCGTCACATCGCCAGATTTACCGATTTCAGTTTCCAACATCGTGTTCTCTCGTAGCCGCCGCATCAAGACGCTGGTGCGACGGTCAACGAAACGCTCGGCCAAACGTTCGTGCAGCGCATCGGAAAGTTTATCTTCGGCCGCGCGGGCGACGCCTTGCCAGTGTTCGGGATCGGCAAGCCAATCCTGACGGTTGGCAACATACGTCCAAGTCCTAACATGCGCGATCCGGTTTGAGAGAGTATCGATGTCGCCATCGGTCCGATCGGCCTGCGCCAGTTGCTGGGCAAACCAATCGGTGGGGATGTTACCCTCTCGCATCAAGAATCCATAGAGGGTCACGACCATTTCAGCATGGGTGGCCGGAGCGATTTTGCGATAGTCCGGAACCTGGCAGGCGTCCCATAACCGCTCGATGGCGGCCGGGTTGCGCGCCATCGCGCGTACATCCTCGTCGCGCGCGGCGTGTTCCAAAACGAGAATGTCTTCCGCGATCGGCGCCCGGGTCAGGCCCTGCTCGGTCGGCAGCATCGCCAGCGAGGCCTGCAAAGCGCCGATCGACGAGAAATCGAGGTTGCTGTTGCGCCACTGCAGCATCTTGACCGGCTCGAAGTTGTGGCTCTCCAGGGCCTGCACCAATTCCGGCTCGAACGGATCGCAGCGGCCGGTGGTGCCAAAAGTGCCGTCGCGTGTCGCGCGGCCGGCGCGGCCGGCGATCTGCGCCAGTTCGGCCGGATTGAGCTTGCGAAACTGGTAGCCGTCGAACTTACGGTCCGAGGCAAAGGCGACGTGATTGACGTCGAGATTGAGACCCATGCCGATGGCGTCGGTCGCCACCAGGTAATCGACGTCGCCATTCTGATAGAGCGCGACCTGCGCATTTCTTGTGCGCGGCGACAATGCGCCTAAGACGACGGCAGCGCCGCCGCGCTGGCGGCGGATCAGTTCGGCGATGGCGTAAACTTCATCAGCCGAGAAAGCGACGATGGCCGTACGCGACGGCAGCCGGGTCAGTTTTTTCTCGCCGGCATACGTGAGCATCGACAGCCGTGGCCGGGTGATGATGTGCGCGCCAGGCAGCAGCTTTTCGACCATCGGCCGCATGGTGGCGGCGCCGAGCACCATCGTTTCATCACGCGCCCGATAATTGAGCATGCGGTCGGTGAAGATGTGGCCGCGCTCGAAGTCGGCGCCGAGTTGGATTTCGTCGATCGCCATGAAGGAGACGTCGAGATCGCGCGGCATGGCTTCGACGGTCGAGACCCAGTAGCGCGCGTGCGGCGGCTTGATCTTTTCTTCGCCGGTGATCAGCGCGACCTGCTCCTTGCCGACCCGGTCGCAGACCTTGTTGTAGACCTCGCGCGCCAACAGCCGCAGCGGCAGGCCGATCACGCCCGATGAATGCGCGAGCATGCGCTCGATGGCGAGATAGGTCTTGCCGGTATTGGTCGGCCCGAGCACGGCGGTGACGCCGGCGCCGCGCGCCTTCGCATTCCGGTTCGGTTGGGGGGAAAAAGAAATGGCCATTACGCGTCCAACATGCCGGCAAAGCTTCGATAGGAGGCCTTGGCGCGGGCGTTCTGTATCACAATGCGACGGAAACCAGGTTCGACTTAAGCTTTAGAACGAGTCTGGAACGAAACGCGCCCGAATCGCTGACTCTGGCGCTGTATGGGTTCGTTCACGGCGACATCTGGCTGAGCTTTCGTTGAGTCCCACCACATCAGGTAGATTAGGCAGATTTTGCCGGTCTTTATTGGTGCGCGAACGTTAACGGTGGCGGACTCGATGCCCCAGAAAGAGTCAAGAAGGTTCGTGTGCTTACTGCGTCTTGGGGCTGTTGGCCGAGGCCCGGGAAGGCGCTGGGACCGAGACGAATTCGCTCGCCTCCAGCACCCCACGGCCAATCGGCGTCGGCGCCTGCACGCGGAACGGCACCAGGACCCGGGTGCCGGCGATCGGCGCCAGCCAGACCTCGATGTCGCGCTCCTTGGCGAGATATCTAATGGCCGTGCGCGACGGGATGTAGCCCGCGACCGGCGAAAAATACACGGCGCAGACCACGACCGGGCCGGTATAGCCCTTGTCGGCCTTCACCGTTTCCATGCGTTTGAAAGCCATCTTGAGGTCGTAGCGCAGCCGTCCGTCGAACACCGACGCCGTCTGCTGGCAGGCTTCCGGCGACACGGGGTCCCCGGTGCCTGGTATACGGACCAGGGTCGAGGTCATCGGATCGAGCACGCCGCGCTGGTGGGCGTCCGTGATCGGCACACGCTCGGGGTCCTTGTCCTGCGGCGGATCGACGGTGAAATCCTTGACGTTGCCGTTGGCGACAGTGAGCCGAATCTCGTCGGTTGTCTTGCTGGTGGCGATGGTGGCGGCGTAAGTCGACGACAGCAGCTTGCCCGCCTGCAGCGTGCCGCGCGCCGTGGTGCTGCCGTGGCCGCCGGTAAAGGCGCGCAACAAACCGACGGTGGTTCCGGCGGCGACCGCGGTGTACTGGCCGTCGCTGATGTCGATGGTCCAGCTGCCCTCGCCGATCGGCAGCCCAGCCAGCGAAGCCGTGTAGTGCGCTTCGAGCTTGCCCTGGGCGCAGGCCGGGGCGATTCCCGTGGCCAGAATCAACCCGCCGGCCAGCACAGCGCCGTTCAAGACTTGCCGTAATGCCAGCACGAAATTCGACCCTTCTGCGCGGCGGGACCAGGGGCTTTCCAGTCCGCGGGCGGCCCATTGCTATCACCAGTAGCGCAATCCTGCATCGGCGCGCCAATCATGGTGTGCATGTTTCGTCGGAGCGGAATAAGTCGAATATGTGATGGCCCGCCGGCCGGCCGCCAGGAACCGGATTTTGGATGCTTAATGAACCCGAAAACGGCCCGAAATCCTCGGCAACCCATCGTAAATCCTTGGCAAATCCTCAGCTTGACGCCTCTCCCCCCTCACTTTATACGTCCGGCCATCCTATCCATGTGTTGACTGACCATTAGCGGTGCGGTTACGCGCCGGCGCGATTTGAGGAATAAGCCATGTCATGGCGTTGCGATCTGACCGGTAAGAAACCCCTGGTCGGGAACAAAGTGAGCCACTCGAACACCAAGACCAAGCGCCGGTTCATGCCGAACCTGCGCAACGTCACGCTGATTTCCGACGCGCTCGGACGCAGCTTCAAGGTGCGGATTTCGGCCAATGCCTTGCGGACCGTGGACCATCGCGGCGGGCTGGACTCGTTCCTGCTCAAGGCCAAGGACGCCGAGTTGGCGCCCAAGATGCTCGACGTGAAGCGCCAGGTCGTGAAGAAGACCGCCAAAGCCGAGCCGGTCGCGGCCGCGAGCTGAAAGCCTTCGTTTCTCGAATAGACAAAGCGCCGCCGAAGGGCGGCGTTTTTATTTGTGCGTTCAGTCGCCGACCACCGCGAACTGCAGCAGCAGATTGCGCTGGAGCGGGGAAAAATTATCGTCCGACACCACTGTAATGATGGTTTCACCGGCGGCGTTGCGATGCACCGCGATGCCTTCCATGTTGTCGATCTGGTAGCCGAGATCGGCCTCGATCAATGTCTTGCCGTCGGCCAAAGCGCCCGGCTTGATGGCGGCGAGCGGTACGCTGCGGATACGCATGGCAACGCCGCGGGCCGGCGAATAGCGCCGCTCCAACAGCAACAGATCGCCCGGCAGCAGTATCGTGCAGTCGGTGACGTCGAAATCGTCGCTGCGCGTCACCGTGAAGCGGTCGACATGACCGCCCTTAATCAGAAACGAGCGATGGTTGCCGGCGGCATCGAGGCTCTCCTCGGTGACCACGATGAGGCTGCCGGCGAGGCTCGAGTTCTTCGGCGCCGCAGCCAGGCATTCCAAGCTTTTGTTGGAAGTGAAGGTCTTGAAATCCGGCGGCACCGCGATTGGCTCGCCCCGTGCCAGCAGACCGTCGCGGCGTACATCCAGCCGCACGATCTGCTCGACCCGTTCGATGCCAATATAGTGCTTACCGTCGAGTTCGGTGAGCGACTCGACGTCGTACCAGCGGCGGGTGGCGAGCGGCTTGCCATCAGGTCCGAGGATCGGCGCCATCTCGGCGTCGGCAATGCCCGCGGGCTTGCCGGCTTCATAGACGATGCGGCCACGGAGCCACGAGCCCCTGTCGGTGACGGCGAGAAAATGCGCACCGTCGGGCTCGACAAGAATTGCCGAAATGCCGCCGAAGGCTCCATTCTTCGACGTCAGCGTAAGCCCGCCGCGGAATTCCAACGCGCCGAAACGCGTGCGCGATGCGTCGCGATTGTCGAATGACGTAATCGGAAGCGCTTGAACCTCGATCCGCGTCGGCGCCGGCGGGAAGCGTTCGGCAAACGCAAAGCTTCCAGCAATGGCAAGGAGCGCGGCAAACAGGGCGCCGCCTGCCAGCCAACGGCGCGGCAGCTTCAAGCCACGCGCCGGCGGGGGCGGCGCGCCGGACGGTCGGTGGGGGCGGTTTCCTCGAACAGCTCGGCGAGCTTTTCGGTCATGGCGCCGCCGAGCTCTTCGGCGTCGACGATGGTGACGGCGCGGCGGTAGTAACGCGTCACGTCATGGCCGATGCCGATGGCGATCAGCTCGACCGGCGAGCGCGTCTCGATTTCTTCGATCACCCAGCGAAGATGGCGCTCGAGATAATTGCCGGCATTCACCGACAATGTGGAGTCATCGACCGGCGCGCCGTCGGAGATCATCATCAAAATCTTGCGCTGTTCGGAGCGGCCGAGCAGGCGCTTGTGCGCCCAATCGAGCGCCTCGCCGTCGATGTTTTCCTTGAGCAGGCCCTCGCGCATCATCAGGCCGAGATTCTTGCGCGCGCGCCGCCACGGCGCGTCGGCGGATTTGTAGATGATGTGGCGCAGGTCGTTGAGGCGGCCGGGATTGGCGGGCTTGCCGGCGGTGAGCCAATGCTCGCGCGCCTGCCCGCCCTTCCAGGCCCGCGTGGTGAAACCGAGAATCTCGACCTTGACGCCGCAGCGCTCGAGCGTGCGCGCCAGAATGTCGGCGCAGGTCGCGGCGACCGTGATCGGCCGGCCGCGCATCGAACCGGAATTGTCCAAGAGCAGCGTCACGACCGTGTCGCGGAATTCGGTGTCCTTCTCCGCCTTGAAGGACAGCGGGTGCATCGGATCGGTGATGATGCGCGACAGCCGCGCCGGATCGAGCTGGCCTTCTTCGAGGTCGAAGTCCCAGGAGCGGCTCTGCTGCGCCATCAAACGGCGCTGCAGGCGGTTGGCGAGGCGCGCCACGACGCCCTGCAGATGCGACAGTTGCTTGTCGAGATAGCTGCGCAGCCGCTCCAGTTCTTCCGGCTCGCACAAGTCCTCGGCGGCGATGGTCTCGTCGAACTTGGGCGTGAAGGCGCGGTAGTCCGGCCCGCGCGGCTCGTTGCCACCGAACTGGCGTGGCCGCTGCGGCTCGCCGGGAGTCTCCGCATCCCCCATATCCGTATCGTCGGCCATGTCGGCGGACGGCGCGTCGACGGCTTCAGCGGCGGCGTCCGGCATGTCCTCGGCCGAAACCTGGCTGTCGTCCATGCTGGTCTGCTGCGTGTCGTTGTTGTCCTCGGCCTCGCCGTCTTCACCGGACTGCTGCTTGCGCTGTTCTTCTTCACCGTCCTCGTTTTCGTCTTCGGAGTCGGTGCTGCGGTCCTCGCCCATTTCGAGCGCATCGAGCAGGTCATGAACCGCGTCGCCAAAATGGCGCTGATCCTCGAGCACGTCCTCGAGCGCATCGAGATTTTTTCCGGCGCGATCCTCGATCGTCGCGCGCCACAGATCGACCAATTTCTTGGCGGCCGCGGGCGGCGGCAGACCGGTCAGGCGCTCACGCACCATCAGCGCCAGCGCGTCCTCGATCGGCGCGTCGGCGCGATCGGTGATGTCTTCGAACTTGCCGCGGTGAAATTTATCTTCCAGCATCGCGGTGAGATTGAGCGCGACGCCATCCATGCGCCGCGCGCCGATGGCCTCGACCCGCGCCTGCTCCACCGCCTCGAACACCGCGCGGCCTTGCTGGCCGGCCGGCTGCAGACGCCGGTGCAGCGCCGGATCGTGGCAGGCAATTTTCAACGCAATCGAGTCGGCATTGCCGCGCACGATCGCGGCTTCCGCCTTGGTCAACTTGCGCGCCGGCTCCGGCAAGCGAGCCTTGCCGCCCATCAGGCCGGGGCGTTCGGCGGCGAAGGAAACTTCCAGATCGGGCTTACGCGCCAACGCGCGCAAGCAGCCGGTGACCGCCCGTTTGAACGGTTCGGTCGGCGATTCCTTCGACGACGGTTTGCTCTTGATGTTGGACGCCATTGTCTCTTCTCCCTCACCCACCCGGGCGAGGTAAACTTACGTCAGCGCCACGTTGACCGAAGACTCCGGCAGTTCGATGCCGAAGCAGCGCTGATAGAACTCGGCGACGATCGGACGCTCCAGCTCGTCGCACTTGTTCAAGAAAGTAAGCCGGAAGGCGAAACCGATATCGCTGAAGATCTCGGAGTTCTCCGCCCAGGTGATCACGGTGCGCGGGCTCATCACGGTCGAAATGTCGCCGTTCATGAAGGCGTTACGCGTCAGATCGGCGACGCGCACCATCTTACCGACGATGTCGCGGCCCTGCTCGTTGCGATAATGCTTGGCCTTGGCCAGCACGATTTCGACCTCGTTGTCGTGCGGCAGATAGTTGAGTGTCGTCACGATCGACCAGCGATCCATCTGGCCTTGGTTGATCTGCTGAGTGCCGTGATAGAGGCCGGACGTATCGCCAAGGCCGACGGTATTCGCGGTGGCGAACAGGCGGAACGACGGATGCGGCTTGATCACGCGGTTCTGGTCGAGCAGCGTCAGCCGGCCGGAGGCTTCCAGCACGCGCTGGATGACGAACATCACGTCGGGCCGGCCGGCGTCGTATTCGTCGAAGCAGATCGCGATGTTGTTCTGCAGCGCCCACGGCAAGATGCCGTCGCGAAATTCAGTGACCTGGTTGCCATCCTTGATGACGATGGCGTCCTTGCCGATCAGATCGATGCGGCTGATGTGGCTGTCGAGGTTGACGCGCACCATCGGCCAGTTCAGCCGCGCCGCAACCTGCTCGATATGCGTCGACTTGCCGGTGCCGTGATAGCCGGTGACCATGACGCGGCGATTGCGCGCAAAGCCGGCGAGAATGGCGAGCGTGGTCGGACGGTCGAAGCGGTAATCCGGATCGACGTCGGGGACATGCTCATCGGACTTTGAAAAAGCCGGGACTTCCATATCGCTGTCGATCCCGAAAACCTGACGAATCGACACCTTCATGTCGGGAACGTTCTTCACTTCTTGCACTGCGGCAGTCATTGATCCTCCGTGGCTTCGGGGAACGCCCGAAGCCCCTGCTGTGGTCCCGACTCGTACGGTCCGGCTGATGGTCGGCGCGCAACTTAGCAGACGAATTGGCCACAAAAAACCCGGGTGTCGCGAATAACACCATCAATCATATCAATAAGATAGGCACCACTGGGCCCACCGGAAAGGCAGGGCTGGGATGCTCAGACCGCTATTTTGGAGGTCAGCCGAAACCGGCCGATTTCAGGTAGTTGTACGATTGGATCACTTCCACCAGCCGATCCTCGGTTGAGCGGTCGCCGCCGTTCACATCCGGGTGGAACTGCTTGACCAGTTCCTTGAAGCGGATCTTCACCTGCGCCGGCGTGGCGCCGACGTCGAGACCGAGCTTATCGAGGGCCTTGCGTTCGGCGTTGCGGATCTGGCGGCGTTCGGTCTGCTGCTTCTGCTCGGTCTTCATGCCCGCGCCGAACAGCCCAAACGGATCGTCGCCGGAACCGAGCGCGCCCAAATCCGGGCGGATCTTCTGCTTGCCGGTGCCCATTTTCCAGGTCGGCCGATGACCGGTCAGCGCGTCCTTCTGGAAAGCCAGCACCGCGGCATCGTTCATGCCAGCGAAAAAATTATACGACTGGTTGTATTCGCGGGCGTGCTTGATGCAGTAGTTCCAATAGTCTTTGTCGTTGCCGCGGCCCTTCGGCGCCTTGTTGGTCGCCTTCTCCTTGCAGTTATGCCACTCGCAGACCGGCCCGCCGGTTTTCGGACGGCGGTCCTTATCCGGCTTGACTCGGATCTTGTCGAATAGCGAAGAGGTCTCTTTGGCTTCTTTGGGATTTTTCATGGCCGGCGAATATGCGCTTTTCCGAGTGACGGGTTCAAGACTTGACAGTGTTGCATTGCACCTGATTCCGCCAGGAAGCCACCATTGACCCGCGCGCCGCGGCCTCTTAACTCCCACAGCATGCGCACCGCCGATTTGATCACACAGAAACTGACCGAGGCTCTGGCCCCGCAAAGCCTCAAAGTCGAGGACGAATCGCACCTGCACGCTGGCCATTCCGGCCATCGCGAGGGCGGCGAGACCCATTACAGGGTCTATATCGTGTCGAATGCGTTCGAAAATAAGACCCGGCTCGAGCGCCATCGCCTGATCAATGGTATTCTTTCGGCTGAGTTGGCCAGCAGCGTCCACGCCCTGGCGATCCACGCCAAATCTCCGGGAGAATTGGCGCCGGGGGAAAGCGTTTAGTTAACAGCCGAATTTATTGCGGCTTGATGTCGGCGGCGCGGATGATCTCGCCCCACATCTTGCGATCCTGCTTGATCTGCTGCGCGAACTCGTCCGGGCTGTTGCCCAGAAGCCGAGCGCCCGACTTGGCGAAGCGCTCCTGCAAAGCCGGTTTGCGCAGCGCCGCCGCAATATCCTTGTACAGACGATCGACGATGGCCTGCGGCGTGCCGGCGGGCGCGACCACGCCGAACCAGGACGACGCCTCGTAATTGGCGACGCCACCTTGCGCGGCGGTGGGCAAATCAGGCAGCAAGGCCATGCGCGTTTTCGCTGTGACGGCCAAAGGCCGCAGCTTGCCGCTCTCGATGTGCGGCAGCACGGTCGGCGGATTGTCGACCACGCCGTCGATCTGGCCCGCCAATAAATCGGTGATCGCCGGCGCGGCGCCGCGATAGGGCACATGCGTCAACTTGATGCCGGCGGCGTGCATGAACATCGCAAGGCCGAGATGCCCGGTGGTGCCGATGCCGGGCGACCCGAAGTTGAGCTTGTTGGGATTGGCACGGGCGAGCGCCACCAGTTCAGCCAGGGCCTTCGCTTCGACCTTGGGATTGACCACGACCATCATCGGCATGTCGGCGACGTTCGAGACCGTGACGAAGTCCTTCTCCGGATCGAACGGCATCGACGCATAGAGAAATTGATTGGCGGTCAGAATGCCCGCCGAGGTCATCAGCAGCGTGTAGCCATCCGGCGTCGAGCGCGCGACGGCCTCGGCGCCGATATTGCCGCCGGCGCCGGCGCGGTTTTCGACGATCACCGGCTGGCCGAGCGAGCGCGCGAGTTCATCCGCGACCGCGCGCGCCAGCACATCGGCAAGACCGCCGGCGGGAAACGGCGCGATCAGGCGAACCGGCCGGTCGGGATAATCCGCTTTCGCACCAGCGGCGCTCAAAGACAATAAAGCGCCCAGCCCGAGCGCGCGCAGCAGTGCTGTTACGGACGTCATGAAAATCTCCACCCCTTGCCGCGTCTTGTTGGAATCGACGCGTGCGGCGGCATCCTGCCTGTGCAGGCCGCATCCGCGCAAGAGCGCGCTGAGTTCGGCGATGCTATTTGGCGTTGGCCGTTTGTTTGCGCGGCAGCGGCTGGATGCGCAGCGCCGTGATGCGGTTGCGGCTGCGGCGCAACACTCTGAAACGAAAGCCGTGGAAGGTGAAGCTCTGCCCCACCAGCGGGATCGAGCGCGCCTCATGGATGACAAGACCGGCGATGGTGGTAGCCTCTTCGTCCGGCAAATCCCAATCCATCGCGCGGTTGAGATCGCGGATCGTCACGGCGCCATCGACATTGACCGAGCCGTCCGGCTGACGCCGCACGCCCGGCATGGCGACGTCGTGCTCGTCGGTAATGTCGCCGACGATTTCCTCGAGAATGTCTTCCAGCGTGACGATGCCTTTGACTTCGCCGTATTCGTCGACCACCAGCGCGAAGGGCGTCTTGCGGCGGCGGAACGCCTTGAGTTGCTCCGACACCGGCCGCGTATCCGGAACGAACCAGGGCGGCGCCATGATCGCCGCGATGTCGACCTTGGAGGCGTCGCCGTCGACCGCGTGAAGCGCGCGCAACAAATCCTTGACGTGCAGGATGCCGACGATGTTCTCGGGGTTGCCGCGCCACAGCGGCAGCCGCGTCACCGGCGAGGCGATCACCGCGTTGACCACGTCTTCGGCAGGCTCATCGGCGTTCACGGTGATCATGTTGGTGCGGTGGATCATCACGTCGGACACTTCGAGCTCGCCGAAGCGCAAGACGTTCTGGATGTATTCGGCCTGGCCTTCTTCCACGTTGCCGTGCTCGGCCGAGACCTCGACAAGCCCTTCGAGTTCGACGCCGGTGAGCACCTCGTAGTGCGAGGTTTCCTTGACGCCAAGGATCCGCAGCACCCAACGCGACGCCGTGTTGAGCAGCCAGTTCAACGGATAGAAGACGATGAACGAAACGTAGAGCGGATAAGCGATCCACTGCGACACCGGGCCCGGCTCGCGGATCGCCAGCGTCTTGGGCACCTGCTCGCCGATGACGATGTGCAGCGACGAGAACACCAGGAAGCCGACCAGGAACGAAGTGAAATGCAACGCCTGATCCGGCATGCCAAGCGGCGTCAGGAACGGCTGCAACAGACTCGATACGGTCGGCTCGCCGACCCAGCCGAGGCCGAGCGACGCCATCGTGATGCCGAGCTGGCAGCACGCCAGATAGGCTTCGATGTTGCCCATCATTTTCTGCAAAAGCTGGGCGCCGAAGCGGTTCTCTTCCGCCATCGCGTCGATGCGGAAGCCCCTGCTCTTCACCAGCGCGAATTCCGCAGCCACGTAGAAAGCGTTGGCGGCGAGCAGAAGGAAGGCGATCAGCAGATTGACGACGGTGTCGCTCATCCCGCTAAGCGCTCCGCAAGGAAGGCGCGCACTTCGGCAGGATCGACATTGTTTTCAATGAAGGCCTGCCCGATACCGCGCACCAGGATGAACGTGAGCTTGCCGCGTTTCACTTTCTTGTCCTGCGCAATCAGGTCCATCAAGACATCGACGCTCGGCACGCCGCCGCTGACCTGGTTGACGCGGGTCGGCAGGCCGACCGCTTCGAGATGAGCGCGTACGCGCGTCGCCGCCCCCGCGGCGATCAAACCTTTGCGGACGGAAAACTCGAACGCCAGAACGCAACCCAGCGCCACTGCTTCGCCGTGCAGCAGCCGTTGCGAGTAGCCGGCGCCGGCTTCGAACGCGTGCCCGAAAGTGTGGCCGAGGTTGAGCAATGCGCGCTCGCCGATCTCGCGTTCGTCGCGCGACACGATGCCAGCCTTGCCGCGGCAGCACACCGCGATGGCATGTTCACGCGCGGGACCGCCGGCGAACAGATCCTGCCAATTGGACTCGAGCCAAGTGAAAAACGCCGCGTCGCCCAGCAGTCCGAATTTCATCATTTCGGCGTAACCGGCGCGGAATTCGCGCGGCGGCAATGTGTCGAGCAAGGCGGTGTCGGCGATCACCAAGACCGGCTGATGGAAGGCGCCGACCAGATTCTTGCCATGGCTCGAATTGATGCCGGTCTTACCGCCGACCGAGGAATCGACCTGCGACAGCAAGGTCGTCGGCACCTGCACGAAGTCGAGGCCGCGCCGCACGCTCGCCGCCGCAAAGCCGGCGAGATCGCCGATGACGCCGCCGCCGAGCGCGACGATCAGATCGTTGCGCTCGATGCGCGCGGCGATGATCGCCTCACAGACCTTCTCGAAGGTCGCGTAATTCTTCGAGCCCTCGCCGGGCGGCACGACGATCGCCGCGCTCTCGACGCCGGCGGACTTGAGCGCAGCCTCCGCGGCCGCCAGATGCTTCTGCGCCACGTTCTCATCGGTCACGATCGCGACCTTGGCGCCCGGACGCAGCGCCTTGATGCGCGCACCGAGCGAGCCGATCAGGCCGCGACCGATGACGATGTCGTAACCGCGCGCGCCGAGCGCGACCGGCACCACAATCGGTTCACCCGAACGCAACGGCGCGGTCATCGCGTCTGCTCCTTGGCCGCGGCAATATGAAAATGCGTCGCCAGCGCGCCCATGATCTCGTCGACGATGGTGTCGTGCGGCTCGTCGCGCGACACCACGACGATGGTGGACTGGGCATAGAAGGGCTCACGCAACGGCATCAACTCCTTGATCTTCTCGACCAGCGGCCGGTCGGTGCGGCGCTTGGTGCGTTTCACTAGCACGTCGACGTCCGCGCTCAGCCAGATCGAGACGCCCTTCTCGCCGATCAGTTCGCGGGTGCGCGGGTCCATGACCGCGCCGCCGCCGGTCGCCAGCACGCTCGGCTCGCCGTCGAGCAGCCGCGCGATCACGCGGGCCTCGCCGGCGCGGAAATAGGGCTCGCCGTGCTTTTCGAAAATCTCAGGAATTGACATGCCGGCGGCGCTCTCGATCTCGGTATCGGCGTCGACAAACGGGATTCCGAGCCGGGCCGCAAGCCTGCGCCCAATCGACGACTTGCCGGCGCCCATCATCCCGACCAGCACGACGGAACGCTTGTCCAACGCACGGACGATGGCCGCTTCCAGGCCATTTTCCGGGACTTTTTGAACGGCGCTGTTAACCATATTCATCTTCCAAATCGGCGCACCGGTTCCATATACCAGCAAACGCGGCGCTGCGAGAGCAGCCGAAGGCGGGCGAAAAACGACAATCTTGTCAGTTGTTAAGGAACGTGGTCGTAACTCGCGGTAAGATAAGTCGACCGCCGGTCACGGCGCAGGCGCTAGCTGGATTTCGATTATGCCGAGTCTGTTCAGATTCCTGATTTTCGTCGGCCTGCTCGGCGGCCTGGCCTATGGCACCGTGTTCGCGCTCGCGACCTTCGTCCAGCACAAGCCGCGCGAGATCATCGTGACCGTGCCGCAAGACAAATTCCTCAAGCAGCAACGTTGATCACAAATCAAATGGCCGGCCGGGCAAGCGCATCCGATGAAACGCTCGTTGAGCTGTTCCTCGACATGCAGGCGGCCGAGCGCGGCGCCGGCAAGAACACGCTCGACGCCTATCGCAACGATCTCGACGATCTGCTTGCGCATCTGCGGGCCGGCAAAGTCAGTGTCGCCAAAGCGACCACCGACGACCTGCGCGGATTTCTGGTGAGCGTCACCGAACGCGGCCTGGCGACCTCCTCGCTGGCGCGGCGGCTGTCCGCGGTGCGCCAGCTTTACCGGTTTCTCTATGCCGAAGGTAAGCGGAGCGACGATCCGGCCGCCGTGCTGGAAGGACCCAAGCGTGCCCGCACGCTGCCAAAAGTTCTTTCCATCGCCGAGGTCGACGGTCTGCTGACGCAAGCACGTGCGCAAGCCGAAGACGGCAAATCGCCGCCCGCCGTTCGCTTGCGCGCGGCGCGGCTGCTGTGCCTGCTCGAAGTAGTTTATGCGACCGGCCTGCGCGTGTCCGAACTGGTGGCGCTGCCGGCGTCTGCCGCGCGCAAGGATCAGCGCATGTTGGTGGTGCGCGGCAAGGGCAACAAAGACCGGCTGGTGCCGCTCAACGGCGCCGCCAAGCGCGCGATGGCCGAGTACCTCAAACTGCGCGGCGAGGCCAAAGACGGCGCGCCATCGAAATGGCTGTTCCCGTCGTTCGGCGAGCAGGGCCACCTCACCCGCCAGCATTTCGCCCGCGAGCTCAAAAGCCTCGGCGCGGCCAGCGGCATCACGCCGGAACGCTTAAGCCCGCACGTGCTGCGGCACGCTTTCGCCAGCCATCTGCTGCACAACGGGGCGGATTTGCGCGTGGTGCAGACGCTGCTCGGCCACGCCGATATCTCGACCACGCAGATCTACACCCATGTGCTGGAGGAGCGCCTGAAGGCGCTGGTGCGCGACCTGCACCCGCTTACTGACGGGTAGTAAAAGGGGGCGTAAGAGCCATATTAACCCGATTGCTTGACTAAAAGCCTTCTTCCGCGTCACACCGCGTTTTTAACCCTGCCGAGAACCTATGCGCAGCTATCTCGATTTCGAAAAACCAGTGGCCGAACTTGAGGCCAAGGTCGAAGAACTACGCGCCATGGGCGAGAGCGGCAGCGCGGTCGCCGTCGGCGACGAGATCAGCCGGCTCGAGGTCAAGGCAGCCACCGCGCTCAAGGAGCTCTACGCCGACCTGACGCCGTGGCAGAAAACCCAGGTCGCGCGTCATCCGCAACGGCCGCATTGCCTGGACACCATCGCCGGGTTGATCAGCAATTTCATCCCGCTCGCCGGCGATCGCAAATTCGGCGACGACACCGCGATCATCGGCGGCTTCGGCCGCTTCCGCGGCGAGAGCGTCTGCGTCATCGGCCACGAGAAGGGCTCCGACACCGAGAGCCGGCTCAAGCATAATTTCGGCATGGCGCGGCCCGAGGGTTACCGCAAGGCGGTGCGCCTGATGGAGTTGGCCGACCGCTTCGACATTCCACTGATCATGCTGGTCGACACCGCCGGCGCCTATCCCGGCATCGGCGCCGAAGAGCGCGGCCAGGCCGAAGCCATCGCGCGCTCGACCGATGCCAGCCTCGGGCTGCGCGTGCCCAGCGTCGCGGTCGTGCTCGGCGAAGGCGGCTCGGGCGGCGCCATCGCTTTGGCGGCGGCCAATCGCGTGCTGATGCTCGAGCACGCCATCTACAGCGTGATCTCGCCCGAAGGCGCCGCCTCGATCCTGTGGCGCGACACCACCAAGGCGCAGGAGGCGGCGACCAATATGAAGATCACCGCCCAGGACATGGTGCGCTTTGGCGTGATCGATAACGTCATTATGGAGCCGACCGGCGGCGCCCACCGCGACCCGCAGGCCGCCATTGCCGCCACCGGGGACGCCATCGCCAATGCGCTGGCCGAATTGCGGCCCCTGAGCCGCGAGGCCATCCTGAAGCAGCGGCGCGAGAAATTCCTCAATATGGGCCGCATCATAGCCCGCCCGGCCGGCTAGGCAGGCGGTAAGTCCTTAAGGCTACGGCAATTCCTTTGGGCTAAGTTCCCGGCCGCCAGGCGTTTACCTTGGTCCGCCATAGGGTTACCGTCTTGGTCCAGAGGGTTTGGCTGCCTTGCAGATGCCACATCTTCTGGGTAACGATTGCGTCAATGGCCCGCCGTCGGGGGAGTACCGCGTTTGAATCGAGCCACCGTACGAACGCTTCTGGCGTCCGCGACCGTTGCTGCCGCGATTGCTCTCGCCGGCTGTAACCCCAGCGACATTCCGACCAGTGGCCGTGCACAGGCGCCGCTCTCGGAAAAGGCGCTCGCCGACATCTCGTCCAAAAACATGGACAAGGACTCTCCGATCCTGGTTCGGCTCTTCAAGGAAGAGTCGGAGATGGAAGTCTGGAAGAAAAACCGCGACGGCGAATTCGCGCTGCTGAAGACTTATCCGATCTGCCGCTGGTCGGGCGATCTCGGCCCGAAGAAGAAGGAAGGCGACCGCCAGGCGCCCGAGGGCTTCTATACGATCACGCCGGGGCAGATGAATCCGGCCTCCAATTACTATCTCGCTTTCAACACCGGCTTCCCGAACGCCTATGATCGCTCGATGGGCTATACCGGCTCCGAGTTGATGGTGCACGGTGATTGCTCGTCGCGCGGCTGCTACGCGATGACCGACGAGCAGATCCAGGAAATCTACGCGCTGGGACGCGAGTCGTTCTTCGGCGGCCAGCGCTCGTTCCAGCTGCAGGCTTTTCCGTTCCGCATGACCGCGTTGAACATGGCCAAGCATCGCAACAATCCGAACTTCGCCTTCTGGAAGATGATCAAGGAAGGCTACGATCATTTCGAGGCCACCAAGCAGGAGCCGAAGGTCGCGGTCTGTGAGCGCCGCTACGTGTTCGATCCAGCCGCACCGGAGAATGCGTCGAAGCCATTGGCGTTCAATGCCTCGGCCAAGTGCCCGGTCTATCAGCTCGACCCAACCGTCGCCGACGCCGTGCTCGAAAAGCGCCGCACCGAACAGTTCCAGATGGCTGAATATATCGGCCGTAACATCGCCGTTGTGCCGTCGCGTCATGGCATCGATGGCGGCATGAATCCGGTGTTCGCCACCAAGCTCGCCAGCCACGGCGAATTCGACAATAACGGCCGCACCATTATTGTTGCGGGCAACTCCCAGGCGCCCGGCTACTTGCCGCGCCCGTCAAATGGGCCGGCCGGCGCGTCACAAATCACCGTTCCGCCGCAACCTTCAACCGAAGCTGTTGAACCCGCCGAACAACCGGTCCTGGCAAGCGTGCGCACGCCGCAGGCTGCGCCGAAGTCGAAAGAAGGCGAAGCGCCGGCCCAACCGAAGTCCATCGCCAGCCTCCTGGGCAACGTGTTCAGCGCGAAGTCTGCCGAACCCGCGCCAGCTCCGGCGGTGAACGCCAACGAGCCGGTCAAATTGCGCGGCAGCAAGACCGAGATGGCGAAAGCCAAACAGGCGCCGGCGTTCCGCACCGCTTCGGTCCCGGCGACGCAGCCCAAGCCGAACGACGACGCCACGCCGTCCGCGCCGAAGGCCGTGGCGGAAGCTCAGCCCCGCGCGAAGCAAGCCGACAAGAACGAACCGCCGCGCGTGCCGGAGCGTGAAATGCGCACCGCCTATTCCGCGCCGCCGGCCAGCGGCAACGGTCTACTGACAGGTGCGCAACCGGTGGTTCCGGTCGGCTCGTTCGACAGCCGCTGGTCCGGCGTACGCTAGCCACGCGCGAAGTTTTCCGTCTCACACGCATTATGCAGCACTAAATCCGGTTCACACTTTTCCGGATCATGTGCTAGCGATTGTCATATGGATTGTTTCGTATATGTCCTCGGCTGCCGCACGGCGGACCGCACGCTGACTTACGTCGGCTGGTCCAACGACGTGATGAAGCGTCTGGCCAAGCACAATATCGGCAAAGGCGCCAAGACGACGCGAGGACGCGCCTGGCAGTTGCTGCATTCGGAATGGTTTCCGACGCGCAAGGAAGCCATGAGCCGCGAGTGGTATCTCAAGCGCGATCGCAAGTTCCGCAAGAAGCTTACGGCCAAGATCAAAGCCGCGCCTAAAAGTAAATCCAAGAAAAAGCGCGCGGGCTAGAGTCCGTAGATGCGCTGCGCCGAGAGGCCTAGAATTTTGGCGCGATCGGCCGCCGACAAATCCGCAATGAGATCGGTGATGCCCTTCCACACTTCGGCGTAAGTGCCGCCGAGCTCGACCACCGGCCAGTTGCTGCCTGCCATCACGCGGTCCGGCCCGAACAATTCCAGCACGTACTCGACATAGCGGCGGATTTCCTCGGTCGACCATTTCCATTTCACGACCAGCGCCAGCCCCGCCGACAGCTTGACCGACATGTTCGGCAGCGCGGCGGCGCGCGCCATGTTCGCAGCCCACGGCTCCCAGGCTTTTTCCGGCACCGGCGGATTGCCGAGATGGTTGAGCACGACTTTCAAATCGGGCAGCGCGCGCGTCACCTCCAGCACCGCTTCGAACTGCGGCGCGGTCGCGGGGATCGCCTCGAACACCAGATGGCCTTGTCCAGGAGACCGAGCGACTCGCGCACGCTCGATTGCAGCAGCCAGCCGGGATCGGGCTCGTAGACGATCAGCGGCCGGATGCCGATCAACTTGCCGCGCGTCTTCATGTCTTCAAGCGACCGCGCGGTGGTTTTCGGATCGGTCAGCGGCACCCAGCCGACGACGCCGGCGACGAAGTCGATGTCTTTCGACATCTGGAGAAATTCGTTGGTCTCGTCGATCTCATTGAGCACCTGGACCAGGATCGTCTGGTCGACGCCGGCGGCCTTGAGCTGCGGGCGCAAATCCTCGGGCAGATAGTCGCGGTCGAGGCGGTTGCCGACGCCATGCGGAAACGTGTGCTTGCGCTTGCCGAACTTCCAGAAATGGTGATGGCAGTCGATCACGGGCATGACGTCGCCTCGGAATGCTTTTTTGGTTTTCTAATGGCTTAGCGGCCGCGCCATTCCGGCGTGCGCTTTTCGACGAAGGCTTTGACGCCGGTGTGGAAGTCGTCGCTGCCGTAGCAGGCGCGCACCAGATCGTCGCCGTCCGGGATGCCGGCGTGCATCAGCCGGCGGATGGCCTCCTTGGTGACGCGCATGGTGACCGGGGCGTTGCCTTGCAGCCGCTCGCAGATTTCCGCGACGCGGGCGTCGAGCGCTTCGGGCGCCAGTACGTCCATGACGAAGCCCGCCGCCTCCGCGTCCTCGGCCGGAACATTCTCGGCCAGCATCAGCATGCGTTTTGCACGAGAAACACCAAGATGCGCGACGATGCGGGCATAATTGGTGACCGAAAGGCAATTGCCGAGCGTGCGCGCGATCGGCACGCCGAATTTCGATCCCGCGGTGGCAATGCGCAGGTCGCAGCAGGCGGCGATCGCCAGCCCGCCGCCGATGGCCCAGCCTTCGACCACGCAGAGCGTCGGCATCGGCAGCGCTTCGAGCGCGTTGAGATAGGCTTCCATCTTGGCTTCGTATTCGACGCCCTGCTCGGCAGTGGTGAATTCCAGAAACTGGGCGATGTCGGTGCCGGCGATGAAGGCCTTGCCGCCGACGCCGCGCAGCACGGCGACGCGCACGCTGCTGTCCGCTTGAAGCTCGGCGCAAGCCGCCGCCAGGCCTTCATACATAGCCCACGTCATGGCGTTGCGGGCCTGCGGTCGGTCGAACCACACCGTCGCCACCGCGCCGTCGCGCACCAGACGTACTTCACCATCGTTCATTGGCTTTACCCCGTTCTTGCGGCGGCATCATAGGGAGATCGTCGTTCGCCGCAACGGACAAAAACGCCGGCGCAAGGCCGGCGTTTTTCAATCGCGCGTTCATATCGTCGGCTTTCCGACTTAGGGGCGTGGACTCATAAATGCGCGCGGCGAGTTCAAAAGGTGCAATCTAAAGCGATCAGAACGTGGTCAAGAGGGCGGCGTACCACGAATACTGGTCGGTCTGGTTCGTGCTCTGGATGCCGCGGCTGACGTAACCCAACAGGTGATAGGTGTCGTTGATGTCATAAGTCACGCCGACGCCTAGGCTGGAGGATGCCGGCGTACCGCTTGAATCCGCGGTACGATGAGACAGCTCCACACCGAGCTGCAGCTTGGGCAGAATCTTGCGCGTGACGACCCATCCCGCCATGCAGGAATTATGCGAGCTGTCTGCATTGAGCGAGCAACCCCCGCCTCCGAACGTGGACCAGCCGCCGCCGAAATCTTTCTGCGCCCAGATCGGCAGAAGTAGAGAGAGATTACTGTCGCCTACGACGCTGGATGGGCTCGGAAGAAACACGCGCGGAAAGACACTGACATCCCAACCAAACGTGTCCTGACGCAGGAAACGATATTTCGCAGCAAGTTCGATATTGCTCGGGCCTATGCTCGTGCGACCGCCATTCGGACTTTCGAAACCGGCCGGCAACGTGGCCGTTAGTTGCAGGTTGGGGGCAGCGCCATAGTTGAAATCGATCCCCATCGCGCCGTTGCGGCCGTCGCGCGTCGCGGTCCCGTTGCTGAACGTGTAGATCTCGTAATGCTTATAGTCGGTAGGCTCGGGATCGTCCGACAGATAGGGAGGACCTGCTAAAACGGGCTGTGTTAATCCGAGTAGAGCGACAAAAACAATGCGCCACAACCGAGCCACAGGGGCCTCACTTTATCGCAGCCGCCCCTTGCAAGCCTAACACTGGTACGGGTTACGTTGAAAGCAAGAGTCGAACGCGGTTCCATTCCGGAGAGATCATGACCCCCAAGCATCTGCCCACAATCGACGCGCGTTACTGGACCTCCATCCTAGCGGCGAGCATGTGCGGCGCGAACACCGGCGACTTCGTCTCGCGCGTCCTGGGGCTCGGCCATACACGCGGCCTTCTCCCGCTTGGGCTGATCTTCCTGGGGATTCTATGGGCCGAGAGACAAAGCAAGGTCGCGACCGAAGCCTACTATTGGCTGGCCATCATCGTGTTGCGCACGGCTGCGACCAATCTGGCGGACCTTGGAACGCACGACCTCAAGTTGGGATACTTGCTCTGCATGGGGGTACTCGTGACCCTGATGGTTGCGATGATGCTGATCGACCGGGTGCGTGGAGTCGAACCGGTTGGCGTCGCCGGGCCAGATGGGTTTTGGCGCTCGCTGCCTGCGACGGACACCAGTTATTGGATCACGATGCTCGCCGCCGGCACCCTCGGAACCGCGGCCGGAGACTGGATTGCCGAAGAAACTTCGCTCGGCTTGGGCTTCGGGTCGCTCGTGCTCGTCGTGATTTTTCTAGTGACGTGGTTCATCTCCGACCATTTCGGCAAGATGACCAAGCCCTGGTACTGGCTGACGGTAGTGGCGGCGCGCACGGCTGGCACAACGCTTGGCGACCTTCTGGCAAGCCGCCGCGGACTGGGCCTCGGGCTTGTCGTCAGCACGATCTGCACGGGACTATTACTGGCCGGCATTGTGATCCTGTGGCGCGACCGCCGCGCTGCGGGTTTACGCGAAGCATAGACGCTCGGACTCAGTTGTAGGGCGGTTCCCGGCAGAGCGATCGCGCTGCCTAGCGCAAGGCTTCGCCGGCGTTCAGCGGCACTTTATAAAAATCGATCATCGCAATGGCAGCAAGCATCGCGATCACGATGAACGTGAACTGGAAGTCCGCGACCGTCTGCACGCCGCCATGCGAAAAAGGGGCAAGACGCAGAAGCGCGCCCGCGATCGCCACGCCGCAGGCATTGGCCGCCTGCTGCTGCATGCTGAACAGCGTATTGGCGCCGCCCATCGCCGGCTTCGGCACATCCGAAAACGCGAGCGTGCTGAGCGAGGTGAACTGCATGGAGCGCGCCAGGCCGGAGACGACCAGCAGTGCGACGATCACCACATGAGGCGTCTGCGCGGTCAGCAGGGCGCAGCCGAGCATTGTCGCCAGCGCGATACAGCCGCTGACCAGCATGATGCGCTTGAATCTGAAGTGGCGGAGAACCCAGGTCGTTGCCGGTTTCATGCCGAGATTGCCGGCAAAGATGGCGAGCATTAGCGTTCCGGACGTCACGGGATCCAGTCCGAAGCCGACCTGGAATAGCAATGGAAGCAGGAACGGCAATGTCGCCAGGCAACCGCGAAACACGCCGCCGCCGCGCATTGCGAGCCGAAACGTCAAAGTGCGAAAGGCCTCGAACGATATCAGCGGGGCGCTGATGTAGAGACCGCGCCGGATCGCCATCACACCGCAGGCGAGGCCAAACCCGAAAAGCGCAACGGCGGCGATAATGGGAATACCCGCACGCCCGAGCATCTCGATGCTGAACAGCAGACTGAGAATCGCGGTGCCGGCGAGAAAAAATCCGGCAGCGTCGAACTTGCGGCGTTCGACGAACTGACTGCCCGGCACGATCTTCCAGACGAAAAACAGCGCGACCAAGCCCAGCGGCACGTTGATGTAGAATATCCGGTGCCACGAAAAGTACGCGGTGATGAACCCGCCCAATGGCGGGCCGAGCAGCGGCGCGCTGAGCGCGGGCCAGGTGAGATAGGCAATCGCCCTGATCAGGTCCTTCTTTTCCGTCTCGCGCAGAACGATCAAGCGGCCGACCGGCACCATCATGGCGCCGCCGAGACCTTGCAGGATGCGGGCGCCGACGAATTGCCAAACGGTCTGGCTCGCGGCGCATAAAATCGACGCCAAAATGAAAAGCACGATGGCCCATCCGTAGACGCGCTTGGCGCCCAGGCGGTCCGCGATCCAGCCGCTGGCCGGAATCATGAAGCTGAGCGTCACGAGATAGGCCGACACGCTGAGGTCGAGCTGCGCGGCCGTGCCGCCGAAGGAGCGCGCGATTTCCGGCAGCGCCGTGACGAGAATGGTCCCGTCGAGCTGCTCCATGAACATCGTCGAAGCAACAAGCAGCGGCAGGGTGGCGGGAAGCTTCATCCGGCGCGCCGCGTCAGTTCGTAGCGGCCTTCGGCCGTGTTGTTGACGACGTCGCAGCCGCATTCCTCGGCGAGCACGCGAAGTTGCTCGCGCGCGGCAGCATCGGACTGGCCCGGCGGAAACACGTCGGCGAACAGCTTGCAGGTGAGATCGAAGATATGTCCGCGCGGCATCTCGAGCAGATAGCTTTTCAAAATATCGCGGGTCAGCATGGCCGCGGCTGGATACACGATCCAACGATATCACCAGGAAGAGGTTTCCCGAAACCGCAAATAAACGGGTCTCCGTCGGCCTACGGCCCTGTGCTCGACATCGTGAAACTATACCTTTCCACCGCGTCGCTCTCGGGATAGGTCAAGCAGGAAACGCATCGTAGCCATCTTTGGCAACACCCACGCCCTGGGTTCAAGATGTTTTGCGATCCTTTCCTCGCGGCCAACCTCGGCGCGATAGTTCCGGTAGTCAAGCAGCGCCGTTGCCAAAAACGCATGCCGGAGGACCGGGAAGCGTGCTTGGAGCAAGCGACGCCAATATTGGAGTCGAGGTATTAATCGCCTGCGCATCTCGACCGGCACATCAACCCCCAGCAAAGAAAACAGGGTTACAAATTGCGTTTCGAGTGCATTCCTGACGAGCTTGCTTGAGGTAAGCGAGGCGAGCACTTCCCAATCTAAGCCCTCGGGCGAATTTATCAGGTCACGCAAATCCAGAAGATGCCTCAGGTCGATGGCTCCGACCCAATAATCAGAATCCTGAAATTGGTCGTGCACAATGAGCATCAGCGCCTGATAGGTGGCGGATGGGATGTAAGCCGAGCCTTGCGTACCAGTGATCAGCTTGCAGTATTGCTTTATGTCTCCGAAGGAGCTGTAAAAATAATCATGCCCAGGCGGCGCCTGGTGCAGATCAATCATTCCGACGTCTTCCGGTCTTTGAAGGTCCGCATACCACTTGGGGGCGTCGGGCGGCGCCTGATAGTGAACGCGGTAACCCAGGGCAAAAAGGCAATCCAACGCGATCCCGACCTCGTGCGGCGCGACCACAATATCCAAATCAGATATGAGTCTCGTTGCCGAACTGACGCGCCCCTTCGTGGCAAGCATCGCGGCGCCCTTCAGCAGAACAGGCGTTACCCCCCTCTCGTTGAGCGCCACCACGGCTTGCGTCAATTGCGTCGTAAGCCGATCATTCCGAAGCAAATTGCGCTCGAATATTTCGTTGATGTAACGATGAGCGTCCGGGGGGACACACTCCGGAAAGAGTTTGGTGAAATTTATTAACGCAGGCGTCGTCAGGGTTTGGTTCGCCAAACCTATTATAGACATCCAGTCTATGCTCTTCGGAGGTGAGCCTCGAAAACATTGACACAACTGGACGATGGACGCGCTTTGACTAGTCATCGCAAAGCCTGATGATGGCGTTGCTAGCGTCTGTCGCATTTGAATATGTCAGTTCGAATGAATTCGCATTGACCAAAGTCCGTTTTATCGCATTGCACGCCGCATGGGTTAGCTTGCCGCCGGGCGAGAATGAGCCTTCCATTAACCTGCTCAAGGCATCCACCCGGCTAAGCGGTTTCAGATTTGCCGGACCATCGGAATTTCTTTTGATAAAGATGATCCAGCCGACTGGATAGCTGCCGTTTTGCACGATGCGTGCTGGTTTCAGATATCGCACGCGCTTGCCATCCGGCCGCCGGTGGATGATGGCATCGTTCAATTCAGGATAGATCTTATTGACCATCTCCCAGGCGCCGGATTTGACCGTCGGCGCAAAGGGTACCCCCGTTACATTCCCGTCAGGCGCGATCAAGACAATGTCATCGGCGCGGTATTCAAATTCCGCATTCATCAGATGAAGAGCCAGGGTTGTTTTACCTGCGCCGGGCGCCCCACTGACTAAAATGCTTCTCTCGCCGCGCACGAGGTGAGCGGCATGAAACACCACATCGGGTGGACTCCTCGTCACAATCTGTTCGGTGATGTAGGCCTTGAGCGATGGCGCCAGCTCGTTGACATCACAACAGATGACGTTGAGCTCGTTATGAAAGACGTGGATCAGGCGATCGTGTTCAACGACATGGAAAATATCGCCGTGGCCATCGGCTGGTACGACGTGACCGCCAAACAACGGACTCAGCCGCGCAAGCAGCTCGCTCGTGGCCTGAATTGTAACCTTCAGCTTTCCCACATTGACGGTGAAGGAGTTCTCCTCCTGGTGATGCTTATCGCGATCAGCAGCGCAATCGATTTTCAACAGCCCAAGCTTTAGCCACATGCGTATGGCTTGATCGACATACTCTGTTGCAAGGCGTGGAGTTACGCCAGATTTGATGAGTTCCCCGGAAATAACGGCCGGTGTCTGGCGCTCTTCGAGGCGACACCAAATGTTGGCGGCCATGTTATTGAGCCCGTAAATTCTTTGGGCAGGCTCGCTGAACACCGCAGTCTGATCATCCAGCGACAGAAATGATGCGCCTTCGGCGACGCGCAAAATGCAGCCGTACTGAAGGCTATCCGCTCTTTCAATTAAATCAATTTCGTTATGACCTGGCGTTCTCATATTTAATATTCCTTTGTTTTCTCGACATGTCCCGCAGCGCCGCCGAAAATCGAATTGCGCTATTTCTTGAGATAGAACAAACACTTATGTCGTCTCAAGAAATAAGCGCCGCGGTGATGAAAGACCTTGACATTATATTCGGATAAATTAAATATAGTCGAGCATTTAATTGAACGTCAATTAAATATGAGGAGGAGCCTAAATGCAGCCCCAAGAAAACCCACCGATCCGCGATACGGCGATTGAAGACCGTCGCAAATTTCTCGCAACTTGCGGCAAATTCGCGATTGTGACGCCCCCGGCACTAACGCTGCTGCTGTCCACGTCGCTGAATTCCACGGCCATTGCAGCGTCTTCTGGAAATAACGGAAACGACAAGGACAAGGACAAGGACAAGTAATTCCAAGGGAAATCAGAATCGCTGAGCGCGTACGGTAACAACGGGCGCCGGACAGTTGTCCGGCGCGTCAGGCGTCCCCGTCTTAAACGCATGATCGCAGCGTCGTCCTTCGGACTTGCCTGATCCCGCTTCGCGCGTGGCGAGTTGCTGCGATATTCAGAACGTTTCGCAATCCGCCGCG
>Ga0193699_10000085_pt1 | contig 43492 bp, 45 predicted proteins | sample L3c2metaG_FD_160095 | JGI IMG/M metagenome (GOLD analysis project Ga0193699, IMG submission 160095) | Soil microbial communities from a riparian zone of the East river system, Colorado, United States - L3c2 | ecosystem: Environmental > Terrestrial > Soil > Riparian zone | place: USA: East...
GGAGGAGGCGATCGCTCTCTATCCGACCGCGGACGACAGTGTTGCCGTGGCGCAACTCGATTCGGCGAGCATGCGTCAGTTGCCGGTGACGCTGCTCGGACGGGGTGGCGCCGTCGTCACGGCGTTGCTCGGTGCTCCGTCGGGAGATGGGACGGACGAATGCGAGCGTTGGCCGCTGCGCGTGATGCAGCCCGACTCCGTGACGACGTGGGCGGTGGGATTCGTGAACGTACGGGCAACGCCCATCGCACTCGACTCCGTCGACGTGTTGTCGCCGCGCGACAGCATGGCGCTTACCGCGGAGGCATCACGGCTCGCTTCCACGGTGAGTGGCCCTACGGACCCGGCGTTCCAGGGACTCCGTTTCACGGCGCAGGACATCCGGCGCTTCACCGTGGCGCCCGGGGTGCAGGGTGTGGTCGCTCACATAGTACGGCGTGTGAACCAGGAGGCCAACCCGCGCGAGGAACAGACCCTTCTCATCGCGGAGCGTGACAGTGGCGTGACGTCGGGGCCCTACCAGCTCGCGTACGCGGAGCGCGACGTCGGGCGGGAGGAAATGGTGATCACCCCCGAGGTCCTGGCTGCCCTGCGTCTGGGGACGAGCGGACCCCCCCTCATCGTGGTGGCCCGCGACAACGATGCCGGCATCTCGTACCGCATCATCGAGCGCACCGCCGCGCGACGATGGCGGGCCCGATGGTCGAGTGGCGTGATCAGCTGCAGCTGATCGGTGGGGTGCCGTTGCGTTAGAGCGGCTTGCCCAACGCCGCCGGGGCCCGCGCCCGCCCGCTCGCGCCGGCCAACGCGGCGAGGGTGAGGAGGTACGGCGTGACGAGGAAAAGCTGATACGGCGCGTTCCACCCCATGGCCTGAAACGCGAACTGGAGCGCGCTGGCTGCGCCGAACACCAGCGCACCAAGCGCGACGCCCAGCGGACGCCATCGTCCCAGCACGACGATGGCGATGGCGATGAAGCCCCGCCCCGCGGACATGTTCTCGGCGAAGGTGCCGGCCTGTGCCAGCACGAGCGTGCCACCTGCGAGGCCACCGAGGGCGCAGCCCATCAACACTGCCCACACCCGCAGGCGATTCACGGGAATGCCCGCCGCTTCGGCGGCCTCTGGACGCTCGCCGATGGCGCGCAGCGCGAGCCCCGCATGCGTGCGGGCGAGCGACCATGCCAGCGCCGGTGCCAGCAGGTAGACCGCATAGGTGATGGGCGGCTGTGAGAACAGCGCCGGGCCGACGACGGGAATGGAAGCGAGGCCGGGAATCGGCAGTGGAGCGCTCGTCGGCAACGTCAGCGCCGCGCCACCGCTGCCATACAGGGCACGGTAGAGCGTCCCGGTCGCGCCGACGCTGAGCAGCGTGAGAGCCGTGCCGGTGATGATCTGGTCGGCGCGTAGGGCCACGACGAAGAGCGCGAACAGTGCGCCGACGACTAGCCCACCCACGATCGCGGCCGTGTATCCCGCGCCGACACCGCCCGCCGTTGCGCCGACAAGCGCCCCGAACGCACCGGCCAGGATAGCGCCCTCGAGTCCGATGTTGATGAGCCCTGTCCGCTCGACCAGGAGCTCACCCAGTGCGGCGAGCGCGAGAGGCGTCGCTGTCCGCACGGTCGCGGCGAGAAATGGCGCGACGACATCGACATCACTCACGTGCCGCGCACCGGCATGAGGGGCGCGGTCACGACCGACGCGGCGCGTCGGTGGCGCAGTGCCTGCGCGCCCACGACTGCAAGGATGAGTAGCGCCTCGATCACGGACACGAGCGTCGACGGCACCCCCGCATCGCGCTGCATTGCGCCCGCGCCCGCTTCGAGTGCCGCGAACAGCAGTGCGGAGGGGATGACGCGCCATGGGTCGAGTCCAGCCAGCAGCGCGACGGCGATGGCGGTGTAGCCGTAGCCGGGCGAGATGTTCTCGTACAGGGCATACGTCACGCCCAGCACCTCCACGGCCCCTGCCAGCCCGGCGAGCGCGCCACTCAGCATGAAGGCGCGCAGCGTCACGGCGCCCACGTCGATCTGCCCCGCGCTGGCCGCGGCCGAGACGCTCTCGCCCACGGCAAGCAGCCGGAAGCCGGCGGCAGTATGACGCAGTATCCATCCGGCGACGACGACGACCGCAAGGGCGAGCAGGATCCCGAGATGAAGTCTGCCCGCGCCGAGGATCTGTCCGAAACGAACCGCCTCGGCGATGGCTGACGTCTGCGGATAGGCATGGGTCGGCTCCTGAAGGGGACCGCGCACGAGATAGGACACCGCGTACAGGGCGACGAAGTTCAGCATGATCGTGCTGATCACTTCGAGCACGCCAAAACGGGAGCGAAGGAGCGCGGCAATCGCGGCCCACCCTGCCCCGCCGGCCGCTCCCAGCAGGAGAGCAAGGGGTAGCGCGCCCACGCCAAGCGAGGGCACCGCCAGGGCCACCGCGGTGGCCGCCGCAGCCCCGACGAGCAACTGTCCCTCGGCGCCGATGTTGAACACGCCAGCTCTGAACGCGATCGCGACGGCGCACCCGCTCAGCATCAGGGGAATGGCGCGGACCAGGGTGGCCGACGTCAGCGAGTACCACGAGCCAACCGATCCTGTCCAGAGAGCGGTGAGCGCGATGCGTACGTCGTAGCCGCCCAGCGCGAGCAGCAGCGCGGTCGCAAGGAGAGTCGTGGCCACGACGAGCGCGGCGAGCGCGATGGGGCGGGGGGGAAGCATGGACACATGTGGACGGGCGCGGCGACGCGGGACGCTGTAGACTGTCGCCCCATGCACGCGCTCGAACAAGGTGCTCGGCCGACGCCCGAGACGGTAGCGGAAGACCCCCGCCGCTGGCGGATGCTCGCCCTCATCGCGCTCGCCGAGCTGCTCGGGATGTCGGTATGGTTCGCGGCGAATGCCGTGGCACCGCAGCTCGCGACGCGCTGGACGCTCTCGTCGAGCGAGACGGGCTGGCTGAGCACCGTCGTGCAGCTGGGCTTCGTCGCCGGCACTGCTCTCGCGGCGGTGCTGAACCTTGCCGACGTCGTGCCGGCGCGCAGTTACTTCAGCGCATCGGCGGTTGCGGCGGCCGCGGCGAACGCGCTGCTGCTGGCTGCGCCGGACTATCGGAGCGCGCTGGTGTGCCGCGCGCTCACCGGGGTCTTCCTTGCCGGCGTCTATCCCCCAGCGATGAAGATGGCGGCTACCTGGTTCCGCGAGCGGCGCGGGCTGGCGATCGGCGTGGTGGTCGGCGCGCTGACGATCGGGAAGGCGCTTCCCTACCTGGTGCATGCGTTGCCGGGTGCCGGCGTCACGCAGGTGGTACTCGCCGCGTCGAGTGCAGCGGTGGTCGCCGCGCTGGTGGTTGCCGTCTTCTACGCCGACGGACCAGCACCCTTTCCACGACGCCCATTCGACCTCGCGCTGGTCGGGACCGTACTGTGCGAGCAGCGCTTTCGTCAGGTGCTGGGTGGCTATGCTGGCCACATGCTCGAGCTGTACGCCTGCTGGATCTGGATCCCGAGCTTCCTCGCCGCGAGTGCCCTAGCCGCCGGCGCCGATCCGGCATCGTCGGCGTCCTGGGTGGCGCTGGTATCCTTCGTGGTGATCGCGGCGGGTGCGGTGGGGTGCGTGCTGGGCGGCGAGCTGGCCGACCGCGTGGGCTACGTGCGGTTCGTGGTGGTCGCCATGGCGATCAGCGGGGGCTGTGCGCTGCTCACCCCACTCGTCTTCGGCCAATCGCCCGCGGTACTTCTGACCCTGCTGCTCGTCTGGAGCGTCGCCGTGATCGCCGACAGCGCACAGTTCTCCACGCTGGTCACTCGCGTGGTCGCACCGCATGCCATCGGCACGGCGCTCACGCTGCAGACGTCGATCGGATTCCTCCTCACATCCGTGACGATCCAGCTCGTGCCGGTCATCGCCGGCTGGCTGGGGTGGCGCTTTGCCTTTCCGGTTCTCGCGCTGGGCCCCGCGCTCGGCATCGCGGCGATCCGCCGACTGCGCGCCTGACAGCGCAGCGTCGACCGTGGATCAACCGAGGCCAAGCATCGCCCGTCCTACCGCGTCACGTTCTGACGGCACCTCACGCACGGTGCCCGCATAGGCCACCAGCACGCGCGACGCGAGCGCCAACACCTCGTCGAGATCGCTCGAGTAGACCACCACGGCGGCGCCACGATCACGTGCCGCGCGTAGCCGTGCGTGCACCTCCGCCGTCGCCCGCACGTCCAGCCCGCGCGTCGGATTCTCGGCCACGATGGCAAGGGCGCCGGCGCCCACATGGCCCTCCTCATCCAGCTCGCGTGCGAGTACGAGCTTCTGCTGATTGCCGCCCGAGAGATCACGCATCGGCGCGCGCGTGTCCGGGGTGCGCACGTCGAACTCCTGGATGAGCCCTGCCGTGTGCGTGTGTATGGTGGACCACGCGATGGTTCCTCGGCGCCGGCCAGCCCCGCGCAGGGCGACGTTCTCGGAGAGCGACCGATCGAGGAGCACGGCGTCGCGGTGACGATCTTCAGGGATGAAGCCGACGACGTCGGGACGCGTGAGCGATCCTCCCCCTGCCTCGTGTCGGCCGGCGAGGGCGCGAAGAAGCTCGCGCTGGCCGGCGCCTTCCACGCCTACGATCCCGACGATCTCCCCAGCATGTACCGAGAAGGTGGCGTCGTGTACGCGCACGACGTTGCGCTCGTCGTGGAGGGAGAGCCGAGCGGCGCGAAACACGGGGGCGCCAATGGGCGCGCGAGGGGCCGCCGGAGTAGTCGTAGTCGCCGGGCGGACGTGCTCGGCGCCGATCATCGCGGATGTCAACGAAACGGGCGACGCGTCGGCGGCGCGTCCCGTGTGCACCACTCGGCCGTGGCGCAATACGGTGACGTCGTCCGCCACGAACAGCGCTTCGCGGAGCTTGTGGGTGATGAGGACTACCGCATTTCCGTCGGCGACGTACGTGCGGAGCCAACCGAGGAGATCGTCCACTTCCGCCGGCGCGAGCACGGCGGTGGGCTCATCGAGCACCAGCACACGCGCGCGCTGCGCGAGCGCCTTGGCGATCTCCACGCGCTGCTGCGCCCCGATGGAGAGCGTGTCCACGGGTGCGTGGGGGTCGAGGGCAAAGCCGGTGAGCGCGGCGATGTCACGCACGATTGCGACGCTCTGCCGAGGCCGAAATAGTCCGCGCCCGCCGAGTGCGATGTTCTCGGCGACGGTCATCGGCGGCACGAGCGTGAAATGTTGGTGGACCATCCCGATCCCCGCCGCGATCGCGTCGGCGGCGGAGCGCAAGCGCACTTCGCGTCGGCCGACGTGCACATGGCCCGAGTCGGGACGCACCATGCCGAAGGCGACGCGCATCAGGGTTGACTTTCCGGCGCCATTCTCGCCGAGCAGGGCGTGCACCGTGCCGGGTCGCAAGGTGAAGGAGGCATCATCCAGCGCGACGACGGGACCGTAGCGCACAGAGACGTTGACGAGAGCAAGCGCAGGTGCCATGGCGCTCACATGTGGCGGCGGCTCACAGGCCGGTCGGTGACGGGACGAACGTCCATGGCAGCCCGAACGCGCGCTCGAGCTCTGCGCCCAGCGCGCGTACGCCGAAGGTCTCTGTGGCGTAGTGGCCGGCGTAGAGCATGGCGATACCCAGCTCCTGCGCTTCGACGGCAGTGTGGTGAGGACCTTCGCCGACGATGAGAGTGTCGACCCCTGTCTGTGCCGCCTCACGCAGGGTGTCGCTCGACGCACCAGCGCCGGTGCAGAGGGCCCAGCAGCGAGTGCGACGCCCAGGCACCACGCCCACCGTGACCAAAGCGCCCCCCTCACGCTCAGCCAGGACGCGCGCCTTCGCGGCCAGGGCCGTCGTGTCGACGTCGGCGACACCCATCACTCCGACGTCGATCGTCTGGAAGCGCGCGAAACCCGCGGTTGGTTCCAGCCCGAGGGCACGCGCCATGAGCGGGTTATTGCCGAAGGTGGGATGGCAATCCAGGGGCAGGTGCGACGAGTACACCGCGATGTCATGCTCCATGAGCAGGCGTGCGCGCGTGTAGGAACGGCCGCACAGCGGCTGGACGCCACTCCAGTACAGCCCATGATGGACCACGAGGAGATTGGCCTTCGCGGTGATGGCACCTTCGATCGTCGGCAGCGACGCATCCACCGCCAGGGCGCAGCGCGTAACGGGCCCGGTATGCTCTACCTGGATGCCGTTTAGGGCGCCCGGATAGTCAGGGATCTCGCGGGTGCGAAGCAGCGTATCGAGATGCTCCGCGATGCGCGTGAGCGGAGCGGAGGCGCTGGTCATCGTCGGCTCTAGGGTGTGGCGCCCGTGGGAGCGCCATGGCCGGCGTGGAACTGGACGCGTGCGCTGTCGACGGCGCGAATCGTCTCCAGCGGGATGCGTGATTGGAGGGCGGGATTGAGCACGAGCGAGATGACATCACTCTGTGAGCCGAGCCGGATGACGCGTGGCGTGAATTGCTTCTCCTTCACCTCGCGCGCCACGGTGAGGAAGGCATGAGGCAGGTCGATGACCACGCTGCCGATGGTGACATCGGGCGCGACGGCGTTCTGATTGGAATTGGAGCCGATGACGAGCGCCTTCTTCGTCTCCCGTGCGGCCTGGAAGACTCCCAGGCCTGCCGCGTCGGCGTTCTGGAAGATGATGTCGGCATTGCGGCTGATCTGGGCCAGCGCCTGTTCCTTCCCGGCGCTCACGTCGTCCCAATTGCCGACGTACGACGTCAACACGCGCACCTTCGGATTCGCTGCCTTGGCGCCGCGGGCAAACGCTTCGAAGCTCTCCTTGACCGGAGGCAGCTCCGTACCGCCGATGACGCCCAGAACGTTGGTCTTGGTCATGCTGCCGGCGACCATGCCGGCGAGGTACGAAGCGTCGGCGAACGCGAACTCGATGCCGGCGACGTTGGCACCGCTCGTCGAGCTGGACGTGGTGATGTAGATCGTCTTGGGAAAATCGGGCCCGACGCGCTTCGCGGCGTCCTGGAACTCGAAGCCATGGCCGAACACCAAGTTGTAACCTTGCGAGCCGTACTGGCGGAACTGCTCCTCGAACTCGGCGGGCGTCTTGGTCTGGATATGGCTGACCGTGGCGCCCAGGCTGTCCCTGATGCGGAGAAGCCCACGGTACGCGCCACCGTTCCACGATTGGTCGCTGATCGGTCCTGGAGTCAGGAGAGCGACTCGGAAATCTTCGGCGCCTGATGCGGGTTTGTCAGCGGCGTTCCGTGAATCGTCGCGGACGCCGCACGCACTGATTGCGATGGCGAGCAAGGTGTGGACAACCGCGGAAGTGCGAGGTACCAGGCGCAGAGCGTCACCTATAAGTGTATGCCGCATAAATGGTTGCGGAACTGTGGACAATCGTGTGGAAGATCGAGTAAACAAACGAGTACGCAACGAGTACACCGCGCTCAGCCATCTGCCCAATGCCCGTTTAGTCGAAATCGCTGTGTCGCTTTCCGAGTACGAGATCGAGCAGACGCTCCAGGTCATCAGCGCTGTAGTAGGAAATGCGGACGACACCGCGTTCGGTCCCCAGCTGCTGGACGTGCACATCCGTCTGCAGATGCCTCCGAAGCTTCTCTTCAATGCGCTGCACGGCTGGACTGTGGCCCTGAGTCCCCGTGGTAGAAGGCGCTACAGGGCGTGATTCCGAGGCAACCTTGGGCCGGCCATTGCCGTCTCCCGCGAGTTCGCGAGCGCGCGCCTCTACCTCGCGAACGGAGAGTTGCCTGGCAACGATCTCGTTCGCCAGATCCAGCTGACGACGCTCATCCTTGATCGGCAGGAGCGCCCGCGCATGGCCCGCCGTGATATGCCCGCGCTCGACCATCGTGCGGACGCCGGCCTGCAGAGTGAGCACCCTGAGCAGATTTGTGATCGTGGTGCGGTCCTTTCCGACGGCGTCGGCGACCTGCTGCTGCGTGAGTCCGAACTCGTCGATCAGGCGCTGGTAACCCTCGGCTTCCTCGAGCGGATTGAGGTCGGAACGCTGGAGATTCTCCACGAGTGCGAGAGTGAGCATCGCACGATCGTCGAAGTCACGAATGACAGCTGGAATCTCCGTCCAACCAAGCCGGCCAGCCGCGCGCAACCGTCTCTCACCGGCCACGAGCTCCCAACCCCCGCCTGGCTGGCTGCGAACGACAATGGGTTGGAGCAGTCCACTCCCCTTGATGGACGCTTCGAGCTCGGCAAGTTCGGGCTCCGTGAATGTACGGCGAGGCTGAAAGCGGTTCGGCGTGATGTCCGCGATGCGAATGCGTCGAAATTCCGCCCTATCTCGTGTTGCCTGCTCAACGGTGGCGGCCGGCTCCCGTTGCTGCTTGGCTGTCGAGATCAACGCCTCGAGCCCTCGCCCGAGTCGGCGCGGCGCATCGGCGCTCATGTGGACGCCTCGGTGCCGAGCGTTACCGCGGCCTCGCCGTCATCGGGTGCGGACGGACGGTCGATCCCCTTGGCAGCGTCTTTCTCTCTGGCGATCAGCTCGTCAGCGATGGCCATGTATGCTTGCGCGCCGATGCTCTGCACGTCGTACAGCACGATCGGCTTGCCAAAGCTTGGCGCTTCGGCCAGCCGGACGTTGCGCGGTACCACCGTTTCGAACACCTGTGAGCCGAAGTATTCGCGCGCGTCGGTGGCGACCTGCCGGGAGAGATTGAGGCGAGCGTCGTACATGGTGAGCAGCACTCCGGCGATCCCCAGCGTGGGATTCACTCCGTGCTGAATCAAATGCACCGTATTCAGGAGCTGGCTCAGCCCTTCGAGCGCGTAGTACTCGCACTGAAGGGGGATGAGAAGCGCATCGGCGGCGGCGAGCATGTTGAGCGTGATGAGACCGAGCGACGGAGGGCAGTCGATCAGGATAAAGTCGTAATCGTCTCGCACCGCGTTCACCGCACGCCGCATCCGGTGCTCCCGCTCGGGAGCATCGACGAGCTCCACTTCCGCACCGGCGAGATCCGGTGTGGCCGGAAGCACGTCGAGATGGCGGAACTGCACTTCGCGCATTCGGGTGCTGCGGATGTCGGCTTCGCCGAGGAGGATGTCGTACGTCGTTCGCTCGAAGCTGCCCCGCTCGACGCCGACGCCACTAGTAGCATTCCCCTGCGGATCACCATCGATGAGTAGGGTGCGCCGCTCGGCAACCGCGAGGCTGGCGGCGAGGTTCACGGCGGTGGTCGTCTTGCCGACACCGCCCTTCTGGTTTGCGATCGCGATGACGCGGGCCACGGATGCCTATTGGTCGGTGTCTGCGGTGATCACGGGCGAGACGTGGTGCTGCTCGCGGGAGAAGAAGTGGCGATGCCGGTCGAGCCAGCGTTCGAACTGCTCGCGCTTCCAACTCTCTGGAAGGTGCTCGCGGAAGAGAGGAAGTGCGGCTCTCAACTCCGGCCCTCGCAATAGCCACGTGAAGTAATTGCGGCCTTGGTGGTGATAGGGGCCGTAGACTCGTCCGCCGAGACGATCCGAAAGGAATCGTAGAGGAAACGGATCTCGAGCGTGGAGCTTCACTTGGAGGTATGGCTGCTGCCGGTCGGCAGTGAAGGAGCCTTCTCCGACGACGAGCCCCATAATGTACCCGATCTCGAATTGATGCACGCAGAGAAGAGTACAACCATGTTCCCGCTTGGAACAGAGGCACGTGGCACTTAATCGTGCCATCGACGTGAAATTGAGGCACGTGGCACAATGACAGCAGAAGAGCCCGCCGATTACGGCGGGCTCTTCTGCTGTGGTGCTGTCGAAACAGCCGATACTGGTTCGACTGGATTACCGTCCGGGGACGAACTGCCATCGTGCGGTTACGAAAACGGTCACGGTCTGGAGTCCAGGATTCACCGGCGTAGGCTCGGCCTGAGCTGCCTTCCCGCGCATCATCGCCATGTCGTACATCGGACGTGGGGGTGCAGTCGGACCCTGCGTCGACATCTCCAGCAGACCGCCGAGCGATCCACCGGCTGCTCGCGCCATCGCTTCGGCATCGGCGCGGGCGCTCGCCACGGCAGCGACGATTGCCTCGCGCCGGGGCGTATCGATGGACGAGGCATAGAAGGACAGGCTGTTGATCAGGTTGGCGCCGGCACCGAGCGCCGCATCGATCATTGCGCCGGCCTGCTCCACACGATGCGTCTCGGCTTTCACTGTGTTCGTTACAACGTAGCCGGTCACCCTGGGTGAGCCACCATCCTTGTCGTACCGGAGCTCCGGGTAGACGGTGTAGCCCTCCGTACCGAGCTGCTCACGAGGAAGCCCTAGCTTGGCCAGTGCGTCGAGCACGGCCCTGGTCTTCTGTGCATTCTCAGAGGCCGCGCTCGCCGCTGTGGCGCCGCGGGTCTGAACATTGACCAACAGCGACGCACGGTCGGGGGCGACCTTCGTCTCAACCTGCCCCGATGTAACGAGCGCGGGTACGGCAGGAATGACGACGGCCTGGCCAGACTGGGCGACACCGGTAGCGGGAAGCGACACGAACATCGCAGCGCCGATGAATGCCGACGAGACGAGCCGACGAGAGAATCGTTGCATGGACACCTTCACGAGAGAGAGAAAACGAACGGCGGACAACGTCGTAATTAATGACAATATGACACTAAATAATCACGCGGACGCGTAGAACCGACCTTCGGCTCCAAACCGTCTCATCCTGGAGACGTCACCACGCCGCAGAGTTGCACAACGTGATCCGCCCGTCCTCCACGAGCACACGAGGTGCGTGATACCGCCTCAGTCGGCCTGTGGCTCCATGAACGCCGTCGCCCGCCGGCGCTTCTCGATCTCTATCACGAGGTTCTGTAGATCGGCGCGGCTGACACCAGGCATGCTCGACGCCTGTGCCAGCGTCCGCGGTCGCCGGCTAGCCAGCTTCTGGCGTGCCTCGAACGACAGCGAGAGCATCTCTTCATACGGGAGTGACACATCGAGCTGAAACTCTCCCATACGACGCAGCCTGTCCGCCTGCACCCGCTCGCGCTCGAAGTAGCCTGCATACTTGAGCTCGAGCTCTGTGCTTACGACGGCATCCGTGGGCAGCCCCTCTCCCACTCCGGTAGCGCGAAAAAGATCGCGCAGCGCGACGGACTGCCGGCGTGCCAGCTCGGCTATGCGCACGGCGTGGGAAAGCGGCGCGCTCGCCGCCGCCACGAGCACCGGTGCCGCGACCTCGGGAGTGATCGACGTCGCTTCCGCCAGGCGCCGCGCTTCGTCTTCAGCCATCAGCCGTGTGTCGATCAGCGCTCGCTCTCCTGCGCCGTACAGTCCCAGCGCGAGCCCGATGGGGGCAAGTCGCCGTAGCGCATTGTCCTGCCGGATCGAAAGGCGAAACTCGGAGCGCGACGTGAAGAGTCGATACGGCTCGTCCACACCTCGCGTGACAAGATCGTCCACCAGGACGCCGATGTACGACGTATGGCGTCCGAGCACGAGAGGCTCCTTACCGAGCGCGAAACCGGCCGCATTCGCGCCGGCGACGAGGCCTTGTCCGGCCGCCTCCTCATATCCCGTCGTGCCGTTGATCTGTCCGGCGAAAAACAGTCCCGGTACCGCCCGCACCTGGAGCGACTCATCGAGCTGCGTGGGCGGGTAGTAGTCGTACTCAATTGCGTAGCCAGCGCGCGTCATGCGCGCCGCCTCGAGCCCTGGGATGGAATGCAGCATTGCAAGCTGCACGGGCGCCGGCAGCGAGGTCGAAAGCCCGTTGACGTAGAGCTCGTTGGTGTCGTGCCCTTCCGGCTCGAGGAAGATCTGGTGGCGTTCTGCATCGGGAAACTTCACGATCTTGTCCTCTACTGACGGGCAATAGCGCGGGCCGCGCGAGGCGATTGCACCGCCGTACATCGCCGACTCGCCGATGTGCCGCGCAATGATCTCCTTGCCGGACGAACCGAGGAAGGTGATCCAGCACGGCAGCTGCGCCGGATGACGCGTGCTGGTACCAATGCGTCGCGCATCAGACCAGAAGTGCGACCAGGAAAAATCAAAGTCATCGATCTCGCTCTCCTGGCGTGCGAGCGCCTCACTCCGCACCGAGCGGCCGTCGATGCGGGGCGGCGTTCCCGTCTTGAACCGGGCGACCTCCAGCCCGGCGCGCTCGAGCTGCTCGGCGAGATGTGTGGCCGACGTCTCCCCGGCGCGGCCGCCGGCCAGCGATGTCGTCGTACCGATGTGGATGCGGCCGCGCAGGAAGGTACCGGTGGTGACGACGACGCTGCGCGTGCCGAAGCGCCGTCCTTCCAACGTTTCGACTCCGGCCACCCGACTACCGTCGAACAGGAGCCGCGCAACGGTGCCCTGGAACGTCTCGACGAGAGGATGCGCCTCGAGGAGTGAGCGCACCGCGCGTCGGTACAACCCACGGTCGCACTGCGCGCGGGGTGCCCACACCGCGGGACCCTTGCTCCGGTTGAGCATTCGGAACTGCAGTGTGGCGAGATCGGTGGCGCGCCCCATGATCCCGCCAAGCGCGTCAACTTCGCGCACCACCGTCCCCTTCGCGACACCGCCAATGGCGGGATTGCACGACATCTGCCCGATCGTCTCGAGCGCACTGGTGACGAGTGCGGTCCGCGCGCCTCGCCGCGCGGCGGCGACGGCGGCCTCCGTTCCGGCGTGCCCCGCCCCGATGACGAGCACGTCGAACTCGGCCTCGAACTGAGGAAACGACTCCGGCATCCGGGAAAGATAGCGCCGCTGGTCAGACGCGGCTGGTCACCGCCTCGGCTCGCGCGGAATGATGGAGATCTGGCCGCCCGGCTCCAGGACCGCGTCCTTGATCTGCTCCATGCGTTCCAACCCATGGGCGCTTCGTGCGGAGCTGAGCACGTCCTCTTCGTCGACGCGTTCCTTGGCGGCCACGTGCTCACGCAGGTGCCCGTCCCTCACGAGCACGACAGGTCGGCCATCCAGTGCCCGCCCGAACGACGGGAATCTGTGCTTCAACACGGACAGCAGGATGTCGATGCCGACGAGCGTGGTGACCAGTAGCAAGGCGTTGGTCATGGAATTGTCGACGTCGACGAGCGCCTGCTGTACCGCCTCGCTCATGATGAGCAGCAGCACGAGGTCGAAGGTGGTCATGTCGTTCAGCGTCCGCTTCCCGGCGACGCGGAAGACTGCAAGCAGTACGAGGTAGACGGCGGCGGCACGCAGAATCGAGGACACAGCGGGCTCCGGAGGAATGATCTAGGGGAGAACGAGCTGTCGAAGGTCAAGCGTACCCTCGTCGGTCCCGACCACCGCGTGGCGCTTCCCCGCCGCACCCGGCTCCACGGAGAGCACCACGGTCATGGGTCGGCTGGGATCGAGGCGCAGCAGGTGATACTCGACGCGTCCCGCCGCGGCGCGAACACGCAGCGGCTCGGGGGAGACATGCAGTACGTCCACGTCGCGCAGGTACTCCTCATCCAGCGACACAATGACGATGCTATCTCTCCCAGTACCCGGCGCGAGCCGCAGGGTGATGTCGCTCGGCGCACCGTGCCGAACGATCCGCTCGTAGCGCGCGACCGTAGCACCATCAGCCGAGGTGGCCGACGCCGCGGCCAGCGCGCCGTCGCCGAACAATCCCGCGAAGCCGGCTGCGAGGACGAGAGCGATCACTCCCCATCCGCCGCGCTCGAAGCGCCACTCGCGCCACAGCGCACGCTCGTCCTCGTTCAACTCCAGCGATCTCGCCGCACGCGCACGCGGCATATCGACCCTCCAAGACCGAAATGCTACCCCCAGCCGACCTCCGCCACGCACTGCTGTGCTCGACCGTGCAAATTGTGTGTCACTGAGTCGCACCACACCGACAAGGGATGGAGCCGCCGCGCCAGGCGGAGATACCTTGGCTCGAGCGTCCCTCACACCTTCCAGCTCCCGATGCGAGCCTTCTACTCAATCGTCGTCGCCGCCACCCTGCCGCTCGCCCTGTCCGCCTGTCATGGCGCTACCATCCCGGTCCCCGTGCCCACCAGCGAGGTGCTCGCCGCACCGGCCGGATCCGTGACACTGACAGATGCTGAAACGCGCATCCGCGACTACGTGCGCGCGCATCACGAGGACGACGTCGCCCTGCTGGAAAAGGCGGTGAACCTTCCGAGCGGTACCCAGAATGTCACCGGGGTCCGACGCGTCGGCGACCTCTTCGCCTCCGAGCTCACTGCGGTGTGCTTCACCGTGCGCTGGGTCGAAATGCCGGTCACGATGCGCCGCGCGGGCCACCTCGTGGCCGAGCGTCGCGGCACGAAGGGAGCACGACTGCTGCTGATCGGGCATCTCGACACCGTATTCGAGGGTGAGGGGCAGCGATTCGTACGGGTCGACAGCATCGCGCGCGGCGCCGGTACGTCCGACATGAAGGGCGGCGACGTCGCGATGATTGCCGCGTTACGCGCGCTCAATGCAACGGGAGCGCTCGACGGCTCGCAGATCATCGTCGTCATGACGGGCGACGAGGAGTCGGCGGGCAGCCCACTCGACCTGGCGCGCAAGGAGCTGACCGATGCGGCGAAGCGCAGCGACATCGCGCTCGCGTTCGAAGGAGGTCGGGCGGCGCGTGCCTCGATCGCGCGGCGAGGATCGAGCGGTTGGACGCTCAGTGTCACGGCGCGGCAGGGGCACTCCGCCGGCGTCTTCTCCAGCGGGTCCGGTTACGGAGCGGTGTACGAGATGGCGCGAATCCTCGACGGGTTCCGCCGTGAGCTCTCCGGCGATCCGACGCTCACCTTCAACCCCGGACTCGTCGCGGGGGGAACTACCGTGCAACGGGATTCATCGGGCACGGCACTCATCGCCGCGGGCAAGACAAACATCATCTCGCCCACCACCCTCGTTCAGGGCGACCTCCGATTCCTGCGCGAGTCGCAGAAAGACTCCGCGCGCGCCCGGATGCGAGCGATCGTCTCGCATCATCTGCCGGGTACCGACGCCGAGATCACCTTCCGCGACAGCTACCCTGCCATGCCTCCCACCGCGGCGGGAGCGCAGCTGCTCACACAGTTCGACGCCGTGAGCCGCTCACTTGGCTACGGTCCGGTGGAAGGTGATCCACCCGAAAGCCGCGGTGCGGGCGACGTCTCCTTCGTCGCGCCTCACCTCACGGGAATGGACGGGTTGGGCGTCTCCGGCCGGGGCGCGCACTCACCGGAAGAGTCGGTCAACCTCAACTCGCTGACGATGGCGGCGGAGCGCGCAGCGATCTTCATGTACCGGCTCATCATGGGTCCTTCGCTCGAGCACCCTCGCCCGTGACGTGCCACCTCAACCGGAGAGCTCCATGCCGCTGCCCGTGACTCAGGGAGTCCCGACGCTCTTCATCCGTCGGCAGGCGTATGAGCGCGCGGGTTTCACCCGCGCGTCGATCGATGAGCGTCTCGGACTCACCGATGCCGAATTCCAGGTGGACGGTGACCTCGTCGCACTCGGTCCGATCTACGACATCGAGGCGCTCGGCACCCTGGTGGACGAGCTCGAAGAAGCGGGGCTCACCTACTACGAGGACTTCTTCGAGCTGAGCGGCAGCTGGCCCGAGTGGCTCGCGATCGTGGTTCGGGCCGCCGGCGGAAACCCCGCTAAGGGCGCTTCGTGAGCACGTTGTCGGACGCAGCCGGCGTGAGCGGGCCACGTCGCAAGAGTCCGTTCCAATTGCATTCGTAGCACCAACTCGTGCGGAACATGGGGAGCAGTCGATTCCACACCGGCGACTCCACACGTAGCGTGACGGCGTCACAGTTTGGGCAGTGATCGCCGTCGGGCAGCAGATAGAGGAAGAACACGGTGGCGGCGACGGCGCGGAGGATGAAGAACCCCACGAAGACCACCACGAAGATCACGGCGTCCGACATATACGCCTCCCGGCATGCACCGAAAGGGAGACCCACGTGCCCGCAAACACGCCACACGCTTACGGCGTGCCAGCGCGTCGGCGCCCTGAATCAGAGCCGTGCTTCCACAAGGGCCCAGAGCTCGACGAAGGCGACGCCATCTTCCACGCGCTCGATGCAAACCTCCAGGCCCTCCTCGATCGCCTCCCCGTCGATCGACCGAGCGCGAAGCGAGCGTCGCTCACCACCCTCGCCGTACATGATCGACCCCTCGCCGTCCGGAGGAATCGCTGCAGTGACCATCGCGACGTATCCCTGGAGGACGTAACGCGGGTCGTCTGGATCGTGCTCCGGCTTCACCCGGGCAGTCGCGATGGCAAGATGCGTGACGAGGGCAGCCCAAAGCGCCCCGAGCACCAGCGCCGCCCCCGTCCCTCCGACTGCCGACAATCTTCCGGAGCGGGTGAGCAGATAGCCTGCCACGCCGAACATGACGAGAAAAGCCGAGATCGCTGGCTCGGAGCGCCGGAGCGGCATGGCATCGGCTACGCGCATGCGCCGCTCCGCACCGAAGAACATGATGCGGACGGCGAGCAGCAGCCCGGCGATGAAGGCGATCAGAAAGACAGCGGACATCAACGACCGAGGTAAGTGCGGAAGAAGGCGACCGTCAACGGCCAGGCATGGCGCGAAGCGGCGAGATTCGCGCCGTCCTTGCCTTCCCGCTGGCGAAGGAAGCCATGACCTGCACCGGGGAAGGTATGCGGCTCGTACGTCTTGCCGAGCGACCGCATCGCCGCCTCAGCGGGCGCAACGGTCGCGTTCACACGGGCGTCGTCGCCGGCGTACAGTCCGATCACCGGTACCTTGACGCGCGGAAGCAGGCTATCGGCGGGTGAGGTGCCGTAGTACACCGCCGAGGCACCGAGCCCCGGCGGGCTCATGACGGCATGCATGAACGACGTGCTACCTCCCCAGCAGAATCCGACGATGCCATATCGTTTCTCGGCCGCGGGCAGAGACATCCCATATTGCCCAACAGCAGCCAGCTGCCGGTGGACGTCGGCCGTCTGCAGCGTGCGGATTGCTGCGCTTGCGGCAGCCTGAGTGAGAGTGTCGCTGCCGGGGGCAGGCGCCACTTTGCCGGTAAGGAGGTCAGGCGCGATGGCGATGAAGCCGTCGGCGGCGAGCTGGTCAGCCACGCCCCGCACCCACGTCGACAGCCCGTAGATCTCGTGCACGACCACGACTACTGGGGCCTTGGTGGAGCGCTCGGGGTACACGACCCATGCCTTCACGCTGTCCGACGGGCCGGTGCTGATCATTACCCACTCACCGTGGCGCGGAGAGCGCGCAAGGCGGGCGGCTACGTCGAGCGCGCCCGCAGGCAAGGCTGCGTCGCTCGCCGTTGCCGTCGCCGTAGTACTCGCCTGAGGGGTCGCCGCGTGCTCGGCGTGCACGTCACTCTCTGCCGAGTTTCGCGCACACGCAGTGGCCGAGACGGCGATGAATGCTAGACCCAGCAGGGAACGCAGGGTCGATTGGACGAAACGAGTCATGGGATCCTCCTCGAGTGAGAACGCGCGTTCGGAGCGGTCAACGGATAACGCGATCGAAGCGCACCGCGTTCGGAACCGCGTGGCGGTGGTGCCACCACTCCTGGTCATAAGCATCGTCCCTCCATATCCGGCGATGGGCGCGTCGGCAATATTGTCCCTCGAGGCATTGCGGAGCTCGATGCGGATCAAAGCATGATCCTGCGAAGCCAAATGCGCGTGTGGTGTCGGTGTAATGTCTTCATGGTCGGATTGGATGCTAGCGACAAGGCATCAAGCGTCGGATGAGTACGTTCTAGCAGCGCACTTCAGACGTGCACACTACTGCTCAGAATGCTCTGCGCCACGTCAACACCGGCTCATGAAACAGATGAGCATGCCCCAGGCGCAACTTCGTGTGCCGCGAGGTACGCGATAGTTCGCTCCTCGGCATGGTAGCGGGGCCGCCAGGGCACTCGCCCCGACACGAATCCGACGTGTCCACCCCGAGCATGGAACTCTACGGTCAGCATGGGATTAGATAGCGACATGTATGCGACATCATCGAGTATCTCACGCGGCAAGAACGGATCGTCGTACGCACTCAGAAGAAGTGTGGGACGCCGAATCCCGGCAAGGAAATGCCTTGAGCTGGACCGCGCGTAGTAATCGTGCGCGCTAACGAAGCCATGCACCGGAGCGGTGACGGCATCATCGAAATCACTCAAGGTCCGCGCGGCATGAAGAGGTAACTCAGCAAATAGCCCCGGCTCCTGTTCCAGCTTCGCGAGAGCCTTTCGACGAAGGGTTCGGAGAAAATGGAGGGTGTAGAGCCGTGAAAATCCGTGCTCGATCTGTCGCGATCCACGCTCGAGGTCGTACGGAACCGAAACTGCCGCGGCGGAGCGCAGTTGTGCCGGTGCGGCATCGCCCCGCTCGCCGAGCCACTTGAGCAGCACGTTGCCGCCAAGCGAAACGCCGACGGCGACAAGAGGCTGACCCGGGCGTTCACTCACCAGGCGCTCCACGACGAAGTCGAGATCGGTCGTCTCGCCGGAATGATAGAAGCGCGGCGCGCGAGGGAGCTCACCGTTGCAGCCACGAAAGATCAGTACGTCGGCCGCCCAGCCTCGCTGCCGCGCCTGGTCGAGCAGCCCGAGCACGTAGTGGGAGCGAATCGTCCCTTCGAGCCCATGGAGGATGAGCAGTCGGGGGACATCCGCCGGCGCACTCGCGGGCGCGTCGAGCCGCTGGATCTCCAACGAGTCCCCATCAGGGGTGGTCCACCGCTCGGCGCGCGTCTGCACCAGAGGTGGCCGACGCACGAGCTTTCCCCAGAGCGTCTGGAGATGCGGGCCCGGTACCCACCACGCGGGGGTATAGGTATCCTTGCTGGTGTGGTTCACGACAGTCGCAAGTATCGAGGGCGCGGTCCGTCCGCGCCTTCCTAGTATATCAACCTCGCACGCATGGACGTTCAGATTTTCGGCGTGAAGAAGAGCGCGGAGACGCGCAAGGCGTTGCGCTTCTTTGCCGAGCGTCGGACGCGAACTCATTTCGTGGATCTCCAGGAGCGTGCCGCGTCGCGCGGCGAGCTCACGCGCTTCGCCCAGAAGTTCGGCGTGCAGGCGCTCATCGACGAGAGCGCTCGGCGCTACGCGGAGCTCGGGCTTCGCACCGCTCGCTACGGTGACGAGCGCTGGATGGAGATACTGATCGACGAGCCCATGCTGCTCAAGATGCCGCTGGTGCGTCGCGGGAATGCCCTGACAATCGGCGCGGCGGAGACCACATGGAAGAGCTGGCTCGCGACATGACGCGCGCGGCAGTCACTGGAGCGCACGCATGACACAGATTGCCGTGAGCGGGGCGTCCGTGGAATTCGGCGCGACCACGCTGTTCAAGGACATTACCTTCACCGTCGTCGCGGGCGAGCGTTGGGGCGTCGTCGGGCGCAACGGCACCGGCAAGACGACGCTGTTCAGGTTGCTCACCGGCGACCTTGCCCCGTCGAAGGGACAGGTAGCGCGCCAGTCGGGGCTCACTGTCTCCCTGCTCGGGCAGCATCGCGACTACGGCGCGGCCACCACCGTGTGGGAGGCGGCCGCCGGCCCGTTCGCCGAGCTGCTCGCATTGGAGCAGTCATTGGCCGAGCAGGCCGATGGCCTCGCCACGACGCATGACGAGGCGGCCCTGACGCGATATGGGCGGGACCTGGAACGATTCGAGCGCGAGGGCGGCTACACGATCGCGCCCCGCGTCGATGCCGTGCTTCAGGGCCTCGGGTTCGATGCCACCAAGGCGCGGACGCAGAGGCTCGAGACGCTGAGTGGTGGCGAGCGCGGACGTGTCGGCCTCGCGCGGCAGCTCGTCGCGCCTTCGGACATCCTGCTGCTCGACGAGCCGACGAACCACCTCGATCTAGAGACGACGGCATGGCTGGAGCAGTACCTCAGAGAAACGGATCGCACCGTGATCCTCGTCAGCCATGACCGTGCCTTTCTTGCCGCGGTGGTGGACCACGTGCTCCACTTCGAGGGGGACTCGGCCACGCCGTACGTCGGCAGCTACGAAGCGTTCGTTGCGCAGCGGCAGGAGCGTCGCTTGGCACAGCAGCGCGCGTTCGACAAGCAGCAAAAGGTGATCGCGGCGCAGACCGACTACATCGCCCGCAATCTCGCCGGCGTGAACACCAAGCAAGCGAAGGGGCGGCGCAAGCTTCTGGCGCGTATGCCACGCCTCGGCGCGCCGGTGGGCGAGGACGGCACGATGGCGCTCCGGCTCGAGGTCGCCGAGCGTGGGGGCGATCAGGTGGCGGTCGCCGAAAAGCTGCGCATCGCGGTGGAGGGGCGGGTGCTGATCGATCGATTCGATGGGCGCATCATGCGGGGCGACCGATTGGGGATCGTCGGGCCGAACGGTGCGGGGAAGTCCACGCTGCTGAAGACGCTCGTCGGCGAGCGGCCGGCGGATGAGGGCGCGCTCCGCGTGGGCAACTCGATTCGCGTCGCCTACTACGACCAGCAACTCGGCCAGGTCCCGCTCGACAAGACGTTGTATCAGGCGATCAACGATCTGCGTCCGCAATGGGAGCGCCGGATGGTGCAGGGACATCTCGGCCGATTCGGCTTCTCGGGTGACGAAGTGCAGCGTCGGGCGGAGACGCTCTCGGGTGGCGAGCGCGCCCGTGTCGCCCTGGCCATGCTGATGCTCACCCGGGCGAATCTGCTGGTGCTCGACGAGCCGACGAACCACCTGGACGTCGAGACGATCGAAGTCCTGGAGGACGCGATCGAGACGTACGAGGGTACGGTGATCCTGGTGAGCCACGACCGCGCCATGCTGCGCGCGTTGGCGAACAAGGTGTGGGTACTGCACGACCGCCACATCACGGCGTTCGACGGCACCTTCGCCGAGTGGGAGGTGGCGAGCGAGGAGCGCGCACATGCCGCCGCGGTTCGCGCATCGGAGGAGGTCGCGCTCCGGCGCGTCGACGAGAAGAAGCGCACGGCGTCGAAGCAGGATCGTTCGGCGGCGAGCGGTGACACGCAGCGCAAGTCGCTCAAGCAGGCCCGGGAACGGGCTGGCGAAGCGGAGCGAAAGGTGTCGGAGATCGATGGCGAGATCACCACACTCACCGCCACGCTCGACGACCCGGCGCTCTATACGAGGCCGGGTGGGGTAGAACAGGCGCACAAGCTGGGTGCCCGACTCGATACCTTGCGTGCAAGGCTCGACAAGGCGATCGCGACGTGGGAGCAGGAGACCGCTGCGCTCGAAGCGCTCGAGCGCGCCGCCGTTTCCTGATGCAATTCCTGAGGGGGGAGGAACGACCGTGACGCCGTGGGTTCAGCGACTACTGATCGCCAACGTCCTGATGTTCTTCGTGCAGCAGACGGTACCCGGCGTGGACTACACGCTGCGGCTGGTGCCCGCCCTGCTGTTGGCACGACCGTGGACGCTCGTGACCTACATGTTCCTGCATTCAGGGTTCATGCACATCCTGTTCAACATGCTGGGACTCTACTTCTTCGGGCCCCGCGTGGAGCAGCGGATCGGTTCATCGCGGTTCTTCGCCCTCTACATGATCAGCGGAATCACGGGGGGGCTGCTCTCCTTCTACACGCCGAATGCGCAGATCGTAGGCGCCTCCGGCGCGATCTTCGGCGTGCTGCTCGCGTACGCCCGCTTCTGGCCGCGCGACCAGATGCTGATCTGGGGAATCATTCCCATCGAAGTGCGCTGGCTGGTGATGATCTACACCGCCATCTCACTGCTGGGGCTGGGCCGGGGCATCGCCCACTTCGCGCATCTCGGCGGCTTCCTCGGGGCCTTTCTCTATCTGCTGTGGCTCGAGCGCAACGCGGGAGCGCGCAAGTTCCGTCAGATTGCCACCGCGCCACAGCCGGCCAAGGACGCCGTACTGGGCAACTGGCGCAACGTGAACCGCGCGAACGTCCACGCCGTGAACAAGGACGAGGTCGACCGCATCCTGGACAAGATCAGCGCGTCGGGGCTCGGCAGCCTCACCCCGCAAGAGCGGCAATTCCTGTCCAACTTCGTCCCGCCCGACGACCGGAAACCCTCGTGAACCGTGCATCGTGAACAGTGAGCCAACCTGACAGGACGAGTCACGATTCACGCATGACGGTCCGCGTGGTTCGCTCCTTCTAGAACTCCCCCACGAAATTGATCTCCACCTCGAGCTCGTGGCCCGAGCTCTCCCTCACCATCTTCTGTGCGTGTCTTGCCAGGGCGATGACGTCGGCGCTCGTCGCATCGCCAAGATTCACCATAATGTTGGCGTGAATGTGGGAGATCTGCGCATCGCCGATGCGGTAGCCCTTCAGGCCACACGCGTCGATGAGGCGGCCGGCGCCTACTCCCTCGATTTTCTTGAAGATCGACCCGGCGCTTGGGTGCCATTCGAGCCATGGATGCCGGCTTCCGCGCCAGCTGAGGTTCTCCTGCATGATCTTGTGCATCACCGCCGGGTCCTTCTTCTCCAGCTTGAACGTCGCGGCGAGCGCGATGTCCTTACGGTGGTGGAAGACGGTGTCGTCATAGCCGAACTTCACGTAGTCCTTGTCCACCGTCTTCCGCTCGTTTTCCTCCGATAGAATCTCGGCCGATTCGAACACCTCGGCGATGAACATCGTCCGCTCCCGCTCGGGCGCGGGGGAGAGGAAATGGAGGTTCTGCCAGATAGCGCCACCGACGGTGCTGGGGATCCCGACGTAGTGCTCCAGGCCGGACCACCCGCGCCGCACCGCCTCCGGGATGAGTTGCGACATCACGGCGCCGCTCTCCACCCACACCCGTCCGTCATCGTGAAACACGGTGTGAGTCGCCACATTACGAATGACCAGACCGCGCACACCCTTGTCGGAGATGAGTACGTTGGCGCCGAGCCCAAGCACGAAATAGGGAACCTCGGCCTGCCGGGCGGTTAGGATGGCGTGCGCCAGGGCGTCGGCAGTGTCGGCTTCGTAAAGGAGATCGGCCGGGCCGCCGATCTTAAAGGTCGTGTAGGAGTCCAGTGGAACGTGCCGCCGGAGTTTCGGACCATGGAGCTCGGCGGCGACATGTTCGAGCGCAGCCCGATCGATCGGAGGCGCGGACGACGGAGAGGGAATCTTAGCCATGAGTCAGAGAAAGAAATCATGAGAGTCGCGCAATCGCTACCGTGGCGTCCGCTCCTATGCACGACGCTGGCTGTTGCTGTCGGGCTGCTGTCGCTGGCCGCGCTACCGCTTGGAGCCCAGCGGGCCGAGCTGGAACGCCGGATCAAGCGCGATACCCTCTCGAATGGGCTCGAGGTGATCGTCGTCGAGAACCATGGCGTTCCCATCGCGACGATCGAGGTCAACTCCAGGAACGGCTCGTTCACCCAGTCGCCAACATACGAGGGACTGTCGCATCTGTACGAGCACATGTTCTTCAAGTCGAATGCGACTTACCCGCAGCCAGAGCAGTTCGTGGCGCGGGCCTCGGAGCTGGGCGCGGTGTTCAACGGCACGACGCAAGAGGAGCGGGTCAACTACTACCTCACCGTCCCCTCCGACAGCACGATGCCGGCGATGGCCTTCTTGGCCTCGGCGCTGCGGAATCCGCTGTTCCGCGCCGACGAGCTGGAGCGCGAGCGTGCAGTGGTGATTGGGGAGTACGACCGGAACGAGTCCGACCCGTTCTACGCGCTCACCACCGCCATGGGACGGACACTCTGGGGGAGCGCCTGGAGCCGCAAGAATCCGCTGGGGGAGCGTGCCGTCATCCTCAAGACGACGCCCGAGCAGATGCGCACGATCCAGCGGAAGTACTACGTGCCCAACAACACCGCGCTGATCGTGACCGGCGATGTGACCGCCGACTCGGTCTTCGCCGCGGCGCGTCGGCTGCTGGGCGACTGGCCGCGCGCCGCCAACCCCTTCGTCACCGATCCCATTCCTCCGGTACCGGCGCTCGTCGGCAACAAGACGGTGATCGTCGAGCAACCCGTGAACGCCGTGGTGGTGCTGCTGCAGTGGCAGGGACCCGGTGCGCACGCCGACGTTCCCGCCACCTACGCCGCCGACGTCTTCTCCGACGTGCTCAACCAGCCGGGCTCGCGCTTCCAGCGCAACCTGGTGGACAGCGGGCTGTGGCAGTCGATCAACGTGAACTATTACACGCTCAACCAGGTCGGTCCGATCACAATCGGCGGTGCGGTGGCACCCGGAAAGCTGCGTGAGGCGGTCGCCGCGCTCGACCGCGAGTTGCTCGAGGTGGTGAAGCCAGGCTACATCACCGTCGACGCAGTGGATGGCGTGAAGCGACAGCGTATCGTCGGCACGATGGAGAGCCTGGAGCGCTCCTCCGGCTTCGCGCACCAACTGGGATTCTGGTGGGCCGTCACCGGCCTCGACTACTTCTTCGGCTACGTGGATACGATGGCGAACCAGACCCCCGAAGACCTGCGGCGCTATGCGTCGCGCTACATCCTCGGCAAGCCGCGCGTGACCGGAGTGCTCCTCTCCCCAGAAACGCGCCGAGCCCTCAAGCTCACCGAATCCGAGCTGACGGCGGGAGGCACGCCGTGAGACGCGCCGTCCTGGTGCTAGTCAGCGCCCTCAGCTTCGGCGTTGCCGGCATCCCGAGTCTACCGGCGACGACGGAAGCGGTCGCGCCCACGACACCGGCGTCCGTTCCGGACACCGCGGTGACCTCGAAGTTCGAGGTGGCGGGGATCCCCGTCATCCTTCGGCGCAACCCGGCGAACGAAGTCGTCGTTGCCAATCTGTACCTACTCGGCGGCACGCGTCAGCTCACCCCGCAGACGGCCGGGATCGAGGCAATGCTGCTCGCCGCGAGCGAGCGCGGCACGCGCAAGTTCCCCGGATCCGTGGTGCGGCAGCGCACCGCGCGACTCGGCAGCAGCATCAACATCGAAGCGAGCGACGACTGGAGCGTGATCGGCCTGCGCGCCATTCGCGCCACGATCGATTCGACGTGGGCGTTGATGGCGGATCGAGTGCTCGCGCCGCTACTGGAGCCCGGCGACGTGGAGATCGTCCGTGAGCAGATGCTCACCGGCGCTCGCCAGCGTGGCACTGATCCCGACGACGCGGCCGTCCAGCTCGCCGACAGCCTTCTCTACCGGCAGCATCCAAACGCCATCCAGCCGGCTGGCACCGAGGCATCCCTGTCGACGATCACAGCAGCCCAGCTGCGTCAGTACCACGCACAGCAGTTCGTGACGTCGCGCATGCTGCTCGTCGTCGTCGGCAACGTGGACCGACCGCAGATCGAACGGCTCGTGCGCTCCACACTCGGCACGCTGCCACGCGGCGCATACCGCTGGACGCCACCTCCCGCGATTCCCGGCGGCGGGCGTGCGATTGCGTTCGACAACCGGCCGTTGCCGACGAACTACCTGCTCGGCTACGTCCCAGGCCCCGCGGCGACGAGTCCCGACTACACGGCACTGCGCGTGGCGACGGCCGTACTTTCAGGGCGGCTGTTCACCGAAGTGCGCTCGCGGCGCAACCTGAGCTATGCGGTGGAGAGCCCGTTCCTCGAGCGTGCGCACGCGGTAGGAGGCCTGTACGTGACCACGGTGGACCCGAACGCCGTGCTCAACATCATGCGCGACGAGCTCAATGCCTTGCAGAACGACCAGGTCGAAGCGGCGGGACTCGAGCGGCTCGAGCAGCAGTTCATCACCGAGTACTACCTGAGAAACGAGACGAATGCCGACCAGGCGAACGTTCTCGCCCGCGCCGAGCTGTATCAGGGCGACTACCGCTCCGCCGACCGCTTCATGGAAGAGCTACGGCGCGTGACGCCGACCGATGTGCAGCGCGTGGCGAAGAAGTATCTCACGAACTTCCGCTTCGCGTTCGTAGGCGATACGACGAAGGTGGACCGGGCACTTCTCTCGCAGTTCTGAGGATCGGACAGCGGCCCCACCCATGCAGCGCGACCGCTACGGCGACTGCCGCCGCACGTCCGACACAACCAGCAAGGACACTATCCCGCCCGCGGTCGATCCAAGACGGTCGAAGGGCTAGCTCGGCCTTCTATATTCCGCCGGGTACGAGCCGCCAGCGCGCCGCGCACATCGGCCAGGGTACCACCTACGGCGTGCAGCGCCACGAGGGCATGGTACACGAGATCGGCCGTCTCCTCGCGTGCGCGCTGGAGGTCGCCGTCGGCGCATGCGGTCACGAGCTCCGCGGCCTCCTCGCCGATCTTCTTGAGTCGCAGGTTGCGGTCTGCGAGCAGGCGCCGCGTGTAGCTCGGCGCCTCACCATCGCCTGGCGGTGAGACGCTGCGTGTGGCAATCGTCGCATCGAGCGCCGCGAGCGCGTCCGTGACGAGGGCTTCGCCGCCGAAGCAGGACACCGTGCCGATGTGGCACGCTGGCCCCGCCGGCATCACGCGCGCCAACACCGCATCCCCATCACAATCGGGACTCAACGACACGACGCGCTGCACGTTTCCGCTGGTCGATCCCTTGTGCCACAGTCCGCGAGCCCGCGACCGGTAGTGCATCTCTCCGGTGGCCAGCGTCTGCTCGAGCGCTTCACGGTCGGCCGCTGCCACCATGAGCACGACACCGGACGCAGCGTCCTGCGCGATCACCGTCACCATGCCGTCCCCCTTCCGGAAGTTCAACGCATTCAGATCGAGCATCTCACCCCCGAGAAGGTTCGGCCAGCAGTGTCCGGACGCCGGCGGCAAGCGCGCGGTTCGTGGCGACGGCGCTGCCGCCGAACGCAGTATCACGACCGTCCCAGTCGGTGAAGGTGCCCCCCGCCTCCTTCACGATCGGAACAAACGCCGCGGCATCCCAGGGCGAGAGGATGGCATCGCACATCATCTCGGCGCGTCCCGTGGCCACGAGGAGATAGCCGAAGCAGTCGCCCCACGTGCGGGCGACCGACGCAGCCGCGGCGACGCGCTCCCAGCCGGCGCGGCGTTCCGGTCGTTCGCAAAACCGGCCGTCCGTCGTGAGTACCGTGGCCGCGCCCAGGCTGGCCACCGGCGACACCGTGCATCGGCTGCCATTCCACCAGCAGCCCATGCCCGGTGCGGCGGCGATCAGCTCGTCCACCGCAGGAAAGTACGCCGCGCCGGCTAGGACCGCGTCTCCCTCGCACAGGGCGACGAGCGAGCCCCAGAGCGGAACGCCACGCACGAACGCCTTCGTGCCGTCGATCGGATCGATCACCCAGCGGCGTCGAGCGCCGACGCGCTCCTCACCGAACTCCTCGCCGAGCACGCCATCCTCCGGGAAGAACCGGCGTACCCAATCGCGTGCGGCCTCCTCCGCGGCGCGGTCGGCGGCGGTCACCGGCGAGCCATCCGCCTTGATCTCGACGACGAGGTGCGAGCGGTAGTGCCGGAGCGCCACGTCACCGGCGAGGCGCGCGAGCTCTGCCGCCGGTGCGATGCGCGAGTCCAAATCGCTCACGAGCGCGCTCATGCCGCGCGTACCGGGAGCCGCGCGATGCGCATGGCCTGCTTGACCGCCCCCACCGTGGTGACGCCGTCGTGGAGAATGCCGGCGAGCAGGGCGGCGTCGGCGCGGCCCTGCTCCAGCACTTCGCAGACGTGCGCGGCGCTGCCGGCGCCCCCCGACGCCACCACCGGAACGTCCACCGCGTCGGCAACGGCGCGGGTCAGCGCAAGGTCGTAGCCGGTCCGTGCGCCGTCGCGGTCGATGCTCGTGAGCAGGATCTCTCCGGCACCGCGCCGCACGCATTCGATGGCCCACGCCACCGCCTCGAGCTCCGTCTTCTCGCGACCACCCTTCACGAAGACCTGCCAGCCATCGGACCAGCGCTTTGCGTCGATGCTCGCCACGACGCACTGCGCGCCGAAGCGCCGCGCCGACTCGGTGAGGATCTCCGGCCGTGCCACCGCGGCCGAATTGATACTCACTTTGTCGGCACCCGCTCGAAGCGCGCGCCCGACGTCGTCGGCCGAGCGCACACCGCCACCGATCGTCAGCGGCACGAACAGCCGCTCGGCCGTGCGCCGCGCGACGTCGAGCAGGGTCCCGCGCTCCTCGGCACTAGCCGAAATGTCGAGGAACACCACTTCGTCCGCACCTTCGAGCTCGTAGCGGCTCGCCAGCTCCACCGGATCGCCTACGTCCCGGAGGTTCACGAACTGCGTCCCCTTCACCACGCGACCTCCCTTCACGTCGAGGCACACCACGACACGTCGTGTCAGCATCTACTCCTTCTCCTCGATGCGCAGCGCAACACCACCTTTCGTGCTGAACACGGCGCCGGTGTCGACGAAGGCATCGCGCATCGCGAGGCCCAGCGCCTTGAACGCCGCCTCGACGACGTGATGACGGTCGCGGCCACGCAGCGCGCGCAGGTGGAGCGTCGCCCGTGCGCTGTCGCTGAACGAGCGCATCCAATGGTCATAGAGCGGGCTCGGAAGCGGGCCACGATAGAACGGGCGCCCCCCGAGGTCGAGAGCGCAGTGCACGAGCGCGTCGTCCATCGGAATCGTGCGATCCCCGTACCGCGCCGCGGTGGCAGGCAGCACCTCCGCCACCGCGGCGCCCACGCAGATCGCCACGTCCTCAATGAGATGATGCGGCAGGTCGCCCTTCGCCTGGATCTTCACGTCCAGCCCACTGTAGCGGGCGAAGGTGACAAGCATGTGGTCGAGGAAAGGCTCGCCCGTGGCCACAACCGCCGTGCCCGTGCCGCGGAGAAGCTCACAGCGAATGGTGGTCTCCCTGGTTTCCCGAACGACAACGGTCATGTCAGGCTCTCGGCGCTGGTGAACATCATTCGCTGAACTCTCCCGCCACTACCACCGGATCGAGGACCCCGGTGTAGAGCGCCATCCCGATCACGACGCCCGTGATGCCACGATGCTCCAGTGCCCGCAGATCCTGCATCGACGCGACACCACCCGACGCATACACCGGGAAGTTCGACGACTCGGCGACGTCCTCCATCAGAGGCAGATCGGTTCCTTGCATCTGCCCCTCGCGGTGCACGGCGGTGACGAGCAGCCCTCCCAAGGGCAGTGCGTTCAGCTCGTCGACGGCGTCGAGGATGTCGATCGGGAGCGTGCGCACCCAACCGCGCGTCGTGACCCGCCGCTCGCGCACATCGCACGCGACGATGATCTCGCCCGGATGGCGCGCCGCGATGCCGGCGAGCCACTCGATCTCCTCGAGCGCGCGCGTCCCGACGATCACGTTCGTGGCTCCGGCGTCGAGCAACTCCTCCACGAGATCGCCCGACCGGATCCCGCCGCCCACCTGCACCGGGACGTCGACCTCGCTGAGAATCGAGCGCACGATGGAGAGGTTCGACCCGCGCCCCGTCGCCGCATCGAGATCGACGACGTGGAGTCTGCCGAAGCCGAAATGCTCCCACGAGCGGGCCACCTCGATCGGGTTGTCGAGACGGATGCGCTCGTCCTTGTATGAGCCGCCGACGAGCTGCACGCAGGCGCCGTCTCGTAAATCCACCGCGGGAATGACGATCACGGCTCTCTCTCCGTCGTGCGGGCGTCGTCGAGGAAGGCGCGGAGGAACCGCACCCCATGAGTGGAGCTCTTCTCCGGATGAAACTGCACGCCAACCGCACGTCCCGCTCGAACGGCAGCGGGAAAGCGGTCGCCTTCGTGCTCGGTCCAGGCCGTGACGACGCTCGCATCGGCCGGGCGGCAGACGAAGCTGTTGGCGTAATAGACCATCGGGAGCGGCGCCGCGTCGAACAGTGGATCGCGCACCGGCTCCACCGCGTTCCACCCGATCTGGGGTACCCGCACCGCGCGCAGCCGCGTCACGCGCCCGGGGATGACGCCGAGCCCCTCGCCCTCCCCTTCGTCGCTGCCGTCGAAGAACAGCTGCATGCCGAGGCAGATGCCGATCGTCGGAAGCCCGCCCAGGATGGCCGCGCGCATCGCAGCACGTCCAGGCGCGAGCCGATCGGCTGCCGAGCCGAACGCGCCGACGCCTGGAAGCACGAGTACGTCGGTGGCCACCTCGACCGCACGGTACGGATCCGTCTCAATGCGCACCAGGACGTCCGGCGCCTCGAGTGCCTTGGCCAGCGAATGCAGGTTGCCAGCCCCATAGTCGAAGACGGTAACGTTCACGACAGCTCCTCGAGCGCGGTCAACACCACCTGCATCATCTCCCACGGCCCGACACCGATGCGCAGGGCCGCTCCTTCCGACGCAGCGAGAGGTGGGAGATCCATCGGCAATCCCGAAAAGGCCCGCACGAGCACGCCGCGCTCGCGCAGCCCGCGCGCGAGCATCCGGGCGCGCGACGTCGGCACGAAGACGAAGTTCGCCGCCGAAGGCAGGGGCGCGAGCCCCAGTGCGCGCAGCCCCACGATGAGCCTGTCCCGGTTCTCCACGGCGAGTGCCGCGTGAGCCCGCACCCAGCCGAGAGCGTCGTCCGACTCGTCGAGCGTGGCGAGCACCGCTCGCTCCGCCAACGCGTTCACCTTGTACGGACCGCGTGCCCGCTCCACCATCCCGACGACCTCCGCCCCGCCCACACCGTAGCCCACACGCAGGCCGGCGAGGCCGAACGCCTTGGAAAATGTGCGCGTCACGAGCAGCCGGTCGAATCGTGTCACCAGGTCGACGAAGGTCTCCGGCGCAAACTCCGCATACGCCTCGTCGAGCACGACGATGCCACTCGCGTGCGCTGCGACGTACTCCACCGCTGCGCGTGACAGCGCCGTTGCCGTCGGGTTGTTCGGCGTACAGAGGTAAGTGAGCTTCGCGCGGATGTGGACGAGCCGCTCGGCGTCCACGTCGAACCGCGCCGTCAGCGGAATCGACACCGGGTCCAGCCCGTTCAATCGCGCGAAGGTGGGGATCATGGAAAATGTCGGCACCGAAAAGGCGATCCGGTCACCGGCCGAGCCAAACGCGCGCATCGCCGAATCGATCACGTCGTCGGAGCCGCAGCCGGTGACCACGCCGACGCCGCTCGCGCGCTCCAGCGCGACGTGACGGAGCACCGCGGAGCGCAGCGGTGTCGAGTAGAGCGACGGATACCGCGTGAGCGCCGTGACGGGTGCGTCGGCCAGCGCGCGCCGTGCGGCGGGAGACGCACCCCAGAGGTTGGTATTGTCGCTCACGTCCACCACGCACTCCGCGGCATCGGGCGCGTACAGCGGGAGCCCCCGCACCTCGGCGCGAGCCAGCGCGCGCGCGCTCATCGTCTCGGGGCTCATGCTGCCCCGCCCGTACTCCATGCCCGCGCAGCCATCGCGTGACCCGGCAGGCCCTCGGCGACGGCGAATACGGCGACATCGTCCGCGAGTCGCGCCGCGGCAGCGGGCGACACACGCTGGTAGGTCGTCCAGCGCACGAAGTCGAGCGTGGACAGCCCGGAATACGACCGGGCGAGCCCCCCTGTAGGGAGCACGTGGTTGGCGCCCGTCATGTAGTCGCCGAACGCGACCGATGAGCTGCCGCCGACGAACACGGTGCCAGCGCGGCGCAGCGCGGCGAGAGCCACGGTCGCCTCAGAGACGACGAGCAGGACGTGCTCCGCCGCATACGCGTTGGCGAACGCGATCGCGGCGGTGAGCGTACCGGCGTGGAGGACCGCACCTCGCCTCGCGAGCGCGGCTGCCGAGACGACGGCCCGTGGCTGCGCCGGCAGCTGCTCGGCGAGCGCGCTGGCAATCGCGCCCGCTAGGCGCTCGCTCGTCGTGACAGCCACTACCGCCGCGAGCGGATCGTGCTCGGCCTGGGCGAGCATCTCACGCGCGACGAGGCTCGGATCGGCCGAGTCGTCGGCGAGCACGAGCAGCTCGCTCGGACCGGCGGGCGAGTCGATCCCCACGGTGTTCGAGACCAGGAGCTTCGCCTCGGCGACGTACGCGTTGCCCGGGCCCACGATGCGCTCGACGCGCGGCACGCTCTCCGTTCCGTAGGCCATCGCCGCGATCGCACCGGCCCCACCGAGCGCGAAGACACGCGTCGCGCCTGCGAGCGCCGCCGCGGCAAGCACGACGTCCGAGGGGCGCACGCGATCGCGCTCCGGTGGCGAGCAGAGCACGACCTCGCCCACCCCGGCCACCCGCGCCGGCACGACGCCCATCAATACACTGCTCGGATATGCCGCGCGCCCTCCGGGCGCGTACACGCCCACGCGCTCGAGCGGATCGGGACGCCGGCCGATGACGATGCCCGGCTCGCTCTCCGTCTCCTGTGGCGTCGGAGCAAAGGCGCGGTGCACGCGCTCGACGTTCGTAGCCGACCGCTCCATTGCGCGGCGGAGCGACGGGTCGAGCGCATCGAGCGCGCGCGTCCACTCGCGTCGCGGTACCTCGAAGGTGTCGAGCGTCACGCCATCCAGCTCCGCGGCCAGGGCGCGCAACGCGGAATCGCCCTCGTCGCGTACACGAGCGACGATCTCCGCAGCGCGTGCCCGCACGCGGTCGTCGCTCGACGACGTCCGGTCGAACAGCGTGGTTCGATCGGCGGCGGAGAGCGACGTCAGGGCGCCCTGCCAGCGGAGCGCAACGGTCGTCGTGGCGGGGCTGACGCTCATGCCATCAGCCTCTCGATGCGGGTGACGAGGATTCCCTCGGCGCCCAGCGCCTTGAGGTCGGCGATCGTGCGATAGATGGTAGCGGCACCGACCACGGCATGCACCGCGACGAAGGCGCCGCCGTTCATGATGTCGATGACGGTCGGGCCGTTCAGGCCGGGAACGACGCGCTTGACCTCGTCGAGCCGGGCGCGTGGAACGTTGGCCATCACGTACCGCTTGCCGCGCGCCGCGATGACACTGCCCAGCGCTGCCACCAGCTCGTCGAGCGCACGGGCACGCGCCGCGTCGGCGCGGACGGAGGGTGCGGCGATGAGGCGGGTGGACGACTCCAGCACGGTGGCGATCTCGCGCAGTCCGTTCACGCGGAGGGTGGAGCCGGTGGAGACGAGGTCCACGATCACGTCGGCGATGCCGATATGCGGCGCGATCTCGGCCGCGCCGGACACCGGCACGACCTCGACGAGCTGGCCGCGCTCGCGAAAGAAGCGCTTGGTGATGCGCGGAAACACCGTGGCGATGCGTGCACCCTCGCTGATGTCATCGAGCCCGGTGATTCCACACTCGTCGCGGGCCGCGACGGCGAGTCGACAGCGTCCGAACTGGAGATCGGCCAGATCGTCCAGCGCGCGGCCGGACTCGCACACGAGGTCGAAGCCGGTCACGCCCGCGTCGGCGGCGCCGTCGGCGACGAACTCCGGAATGTCCTGGGCGCGGACGAAGAGCGCCTGGAACTCACCGCCGAGCGATGCGGTGAGGGCGCGCGGCCCGGCGGCGCGGATCTCGAGCCCGGCGTCGGTGAAGAGGTCGCGCGCCTCGTCGGATAGGCGGCCCTTGTTGGGAAGTGCAATGCGCAGCATATCTGGGGGCCGCGAGGCCTCGAGGGAGAAGCGCGCCGGTGCGACAGGCGACCGGCGACAAAAAAAGCCCGTCCGAAGAGGACGGGCCGTGAGCCGACGGCAGTCGCGCCGGGATGTAAGCGGTGTCGAGCGGTCCGCTACCGGTGCACGTGCGCGTCGCCCCAGCCCGTCGGGCCGTGGTGATGATGCAGGTGATGGTGGGTGCGGGCGCTCGTCATGAGGAACAACGTAATCGATGGGCCGACTCATGGTCAACGCTGCGGCGCGGGCTGTGCAGCGGGCGGGCGCTCGCGATGGCGAATTGGGCCGCACGGCCGAATTGCGCCGGCTCGCGCTTGTGAATAAATTCACAATGCTCGACGGGGCCCCGCCGAGCAGTACTCAACGATCAAGTTTTCGGAGGCCTTCAGAAATGCGGTTCTACGGTATTGCGCTCCTCGCGAGTGCGGTGGTCCTCGGCGCCTGCGGCGGCGAGAGCAAGACAGCGACGGACACCGCCGCCGCCAGCGCGGCCGCGACGAGCACGGCGACCCCCGCGCCCGCCACCGCGGCCCCCAGCACGGCGACGGGTGCTGCTCCGGCCGCCGGCGCGGTCGCGCCCGCCCCGATCACCGGTACGACCCACGAAGTGAAGATGTACGGCGACGCGAAGGGCTATCGCTACGAGCCCGCCGCCCTCACGATCAAGCCGGGCGACGGCGTCAAGTACGTCCTCGTCGACGGTGGCCCGCACAACGTCGCCTTCCAGAACGTCACCGATCCCACGGTCAAGGCGCAGCTCGACGCAAACATGCCCGGCCAGCACATGGGCGAGCTCTCGGGCCCCATGGTCATGCAGCCCAACGAGGCCTACACCGTGTCGTTCGGCAATATCCCGGCGGGCAAGTATGACTACATCTGCATCCCGCACGCCGCCATGAACATGAAGGGCACGATCACGGTTCAGTAGCAGGAGCCACCGCTCGACGCGACGGGGTGGATGCCAGCTGGCATCCACCCCGTCGTCAATCCAGTCGGCAAACCGTTGAACTGCCGCACCGAGGTCGTGGCCCATCCCGTGCGCTAGGCGGAGTGCTATCGTACGGACCAGATGGCCGTCACCTCGAGTCACACACCGCACGCCCCATGAGCCCGCGCCGCCGTCCCGTCCGCAAGCGCGCCAGTCCCCCGTCGCCCTCGCGTGCCGCCTGGATGGCCGCGCGTGCCCGCAACGCGCTTCGCCGCCCGGTGTTCATCGGCACGATCAGCATCCTCACCTTCGTGGCGTCGCTCGTGGCCCTGATCGTGGTGCCGCAGCAGGCAAAGCGTGCGGCGAACGCAATCCGACCGGCGGCCGCCACGCGCCCGGACACTGCGCCGACGATGAGTTCGCTGCTTGCCGCCGAGCGCCAGGTGGCTGCCGCTGATGCGGCGCTCGTCGAGTCGCGCGCGGCGTTGACCCAGTTCATTTCCGCCACCGCCGCTGCCACGGCTGCCGACACCACGGCGGGCGGTGCCGTGATCAGCACCGCCGCGCGCAGCCGGCGCGACTTGCTCACGGCCGACATCGACCTGCTCGATCGGCTCCTCACGCGGGCGGACAATGCACCGCTCCTCGGATCGTACCGTGCCCTGGCCGAAGCGACGCCGATGCAAGGTGACGCAGCGGTGAAACAGCTGCTCGACTCCCTCGTCGAGATCGAGCGCGAGCGCGAAAGTTACAACGCAGTCGGGGGCGTCGACCCCGTGTTCGTGGCGCTGACGGCGCGCGCGAACGAAATGGGCCGCAACATCCAGGCGCTCGTCGTCGGACAACGCAGCGCGATGCAGCGGGAGCTTGCCGCCCTCTCGCCGCCGCCATCGGCCGCGGCGACCGCCATGGCGGCACGCCCGCTGCCCGACACCATGGCGGCCATCTACCGGCGCGACACCGCGCGTACCGTGGCGGCCGAGGTGGCCAACCGACTCGCGCGCGAGCGTGCCGAGCTTCAGCGGCTCGACGTGCGGGAGGAGCGAGCCCGTGAGCTGGCCAATGTCGGCGCGTCGCCGCCCGCGATGCTCGCCGCCGCACTGGTGTTCGGCGCGATGCTCGGCTTCGGCGTCGCGCTGTTCGACGAGGTTCGCCGTCCGCGGGTGGCCGACGCCTACGAGATCGAGCGCGCCACGGGCGCACGCGTGCTCGGCGTCATCAAGCCGCTTCCGCCGTCTCCAGAACGGGGTCGCCGCGCCGCCGACCGGAACGGTCCGCCCTACCTCGATCCGGGAGCCGACGGACACCAGCTCATCTACCTTGGCATTGCCACCGCGGGGACCGATGTGGTGATGCTCACCGTCACGGGCGACAACCCCGCAGTGTCGGCGATCGTGGCCATCAATTTCGCCGCGATCGCCGCACAGGAGGCGCGCGCCACGCTGTTGGTGGACACCGACGCCGCCGATACGGTCGAGATGGCGCTCCGTCTGACTCCCAGCCCGGGCGTCATGGGATTGATCGAAGGCAAGGTGAGCTGGCCCGAAGCCATCCGCCCCGCCCGAACGGGCCGCGACCGGACGATCGACGTCGTCTCCAGCGGGCATGGCACCCTGCCGGTCGAGGAGCTCAAGACGCTGTTCCAGCGCGATATCGCGCGTTTGTCGCGCCGATACGACGCCATCATCCTGGTGAGCCCGCCCGATCAGGTAGGCATGGGACTACCGGCAGCGCTGCCGATCCCCGACGTCGTGTACTGCGCGCGCACGAGTCAGACGCCCGTCGCGGAGCTCAAGAAGGCGCTCGAGGAAGTCGACGCGGCGGGCGGCCGAGTGCGCGGCGTCGTGCTATGGGACGCGCCCGACCCGGCGCTGCTCGAGCAGCAGTCCACGCCGTCGCCGGCTCGCCGTGAGCCGGCACCGGTGGGGTAAGTCGCTCGCGGGCCGGCGGCGACGCCCAGCGTCGCTGGCGCGCCAAGCGTCAGCCCTCACCGGCCAGCTCGCGCACCCGCTGCAGCGTATCGATCTCCGTCGGCGGCTTGTCGTCGCGCACGCGCACGATGCGTGGGAACCGCAGCGCGTACCCGGCATTGTGCGTGCCGACTTCTGCACGATGTCGAAGGTGAGCTCGAGCACCACCTCGGGCCGCACGGCGTGGAATCGACCGAGCTGCTGCGTCGTGATCCCCATGATGCGCTCGGTCAGCTCGACGATCTCCTGATCGGTGAGCCCGTTGTACGCCTTGCCGACGTTGAGCAGGGTGGGATCGGATTCGGAAGCACGCACGGCGAAGGTGTAGTCGGAGAGGACTCCGTTTCGACGGCCGTGTCCCCGCTCCACGCCGGTTACGACGACATCGAGTGTGGCGAGCGCGCGCTTGAGCTCGACCCAGGACTTGCCGCGACGGCCCGGGGTATAGGGCGAACCAGGCTCCTTGGCGATGAGGCCCTCGTTGCCACTGGCGCGGGCTTCATCAAAAGCCGACTCTACCTCTTCTTCGCTGGATACGATACGGTAAGGTGCCACGAACGCCGTATCATCGCGCCATGATAGCGCATCCAACATGGTATGACGATCCCGCCAGGCACTCTCGATGACCAGAGTTGCACTGGCGGCCAGGACATCGTAAGCCACGAATGCCACTGGCACGTTGGCCATCATCTCCGCCGACGGCTCGTTCCGGCCCAGCCGTCGCTGAAGCGATGCAATCGTACTTGTCCTCCACGACGAACGATCCCGCCATCGTCGCCACGATCTCCGCCGACGTCGGCAGCGGCTGCGCGAGCATGAAACCAAGAGGGTGAAATAGGGCCAGTGTCGCTCGGTCCAGGGTGCCATGTCTCGCGAGCACCGCAACCTCGCCCACGTCACCGCGCGGAAGGTTGGCGTGCCGCACGGAGGCGAGCGTACGCCCGAACGCCCGAGCAACTGCCTCCTCGACCTGTGCCTCCTTGAGCCCGATGCGCAGCTCGCCACCGAGGAGCTTGGCGAAGTAGCGAGCCTCATCGGCGCCGAGAGCGGCAAGGGTGTCCCGCACGATGGTGCGCCGCATGCCGGTGCCCCGCACCGCCGCGAGCGACGCGAACTGCGCTGCCATCCACTCGAGGCTCTGCTGTCCCGACACGCGGCCGGCGAGCACGTCACCCACCACGTCGCCGGCGTCGCCGTGCCGAGTATACGCCTCAGCGAGCGCCTGCTCGCTCGCGCCGGTCAGCTCGGCCAGCGCGGTCCAGAGGATCGCGCCGCCAACTCTCGTCGTACGGTGATCGTGCCGTGGAAAGACCACCCCGGAGAAGAAGTGCGCGGCAATCGGAACCGACGCATCGTCGAGCGTCGGGAGATACGCTTCGAGGACCGCGAGCTTCTCGAGCCGCCTCGTCGTGGCGCGAATGCGATCGGCCGCGTCGACCCAGCGCGCAAAGCTGCCGGCGGCAGTCGTGGCGCCGTCACTCACTCTCGGTCCTCGGACTTCTTCGGAGAGTGTCTGCGGCAGTCGCTCCCCGCGAGTCGAGAACTCGATCAAGGCACCGAAGCGCTTCTCGACGGTCTCCGGCCGCTTCGCGCTCACGACGTAGTGTGTGGCGAGGCGGCGATAGCCCGGTGGTTGAGCCTCGAAGTATGTCCAGGCAGCGCGATTCTGTTTGAAGCGCCGCTCCAGCTCCGCGCCGAATGCGGCGGCTTCGCGCCGCTCGAACGCGTAGATGCCCGACTTCGCCGGATCGCGCTTCTTCCACGCGGCGATACCGGCGGGCATCATGCGCTGCGCCCGCAGGAGCGCCTCGACTTTCGCGATGTTCACGTTGCTCCAGACGCTGGTCGCCTTCCGGGGCGTGAAGCGAATGGTATATCGCTCCTCGTCGAGCGACCGGCGGATGCCGTCGATCCAGCCGTAGCAGAGCGCCTCATCCACGGACTCTGGCCAGGTGATGCTCGGCTTTCCCGACCCTTTCTTGTAGAACCCGACGATCACCTCGGTGGCGCAATCGTGATTCGTGTCCAACCAGGCACGGAATGCGGCCGCGGTGCGGAAAAATCGAGGGGCGCCCATGTCTGAAAAGGTACCGTCGGACGCTCGAGCACGGCCAGCGGATCGGCGATTCCCCGACTGTCCCGCTCGGATGCCGTCCGCTACCCTTCCCGCATGGGATCCATGTGGGCCGACACCCTGCTGGCCGCCGAGCGGGCGCACGTCATTCGGTTGCTGGTGTGGGGAGGAGGCAGCATCGTGATCGGCACGGCGGTGCTCGCCTGGCTGCACGCCGGACGCCGTCGCTCGGCACTGGTCGCACACTTCGGCATCCAGACGGCGGCGTGGGGTACCCTGGAGGTGGCGCTCGGCGCACTCCTCCACGCATCACTGGCAATGCGCGACCTGGCGGGCGCAACCCGGCTCGATCGGCTGCTCTGGTTCAATGTGGGACTGGACGCAGGCTACGTGCTGGTAGGACTCACCCTTCTGGTGACCGCCTGGCGGCTGAGGCGGCTTGGCTTGGCGGGTGCCGGGCTGGCCGTGGTGGTCCAGGGAATCGCGCTCGCGTTGCTCGACCTCCTGTTGGCCGCTCAGATCTCACGCTGATGACCGGGCGCGAGGATGCCGATCCTGAGTGCGTGCGGCGCCTCTGGGCGCGCTGTATGTTTGGAAGCTCGTCCCACCGCTTTTCCGTTTTCCGCAGTATCGAGATGTGATGACGACGCGCGGCTATTCTGATCGGATCAATCACGCCTTCGCCTTCGCGGCGAAGCACCATGACCGGCAGGTCCGCAAGGGGACACGCCTTCCGTATCTGACGCATCCGGCGAACGTCGCCGTGATCCTCACCCGCTACGGGCAGGACGAGCAGACGATCGTGTCGGGGATCCTGCATGACGTGATCGAGGACTGCGTGCGCGACGGCTACACGCGCGACATGCTCGAGCAGCGGCTCGGAGACAAGTTCGGTCCGGATGTGCTCGACACGGTGTTGGCGGTGACGGAGCGGCAGGTCGATGAGGAGGGGATCGAGCTGTCGAGTGAGGAGCGGAAGGACGACTACCTCGCGCGGCTGGCTGCCGCCTCTGACAGCTCGCGCTGGGTGTGTGCGGCCGACAAGATCCACAACGGCAGCTCGATCGTGGCAGATCTCAAGCGCACGCTCGACCCCGACACGGTGTGGTCGCGATTCAACGCCGGACGGCTGGGTACGGTGCGTTGGTACCGCCGCGTCTATGACCGGCTGCGCGAGCTCCGCTTCGATGCGCCGATCATGGCTGAGTTGCGCGACGTCGCCGAAGAGCTCGAGCAACTCGGCGCGAGCGTGCCGTCACGTTAGCGCGCCGCGTCGGCCCGCCGCGCCAGCCTGCGCCGGCGTGGGATACGTCCGCGCGACGTACTCCTCGAGGATGACCAGGAACTCCTGCACGATGTGGTCACCCTTCAGCGTCGTGAACAGCTTACCGTCCACGTAGACCGGCGCCTTCGGCTCTTCGAATGTGCCCGGTAGCGAGATACCGAGATTGGCGTGCTTGGACTCGCCCGGGCCGTTCACGACGCAGCCCATCACGGCCACGTTCATGGTCTCCACTCCCGGGTGCGCCTGCTTCCAGACCGGCATCTGCTCACGCAGATAGGTCTGGATGTCCTCCGCCATGTGCTGGAAGAAGCTCGACGTCGTGCGGCCACAGCCAGGGCACGCCGTGACCTGAGGGGCGAAGCTGCGCAGCCCGAGCGACTGGAGAATCTGTTGTGCTACCAAGACCTCCTCTGTTCGATCGCCGTTCGGCTTCGGTGTGAGCGAGACGCGGATCGTATCGCCGATCCCCTTGGTGAGGAGGATCGACAGGGCGGCAGCGCTGGCCACCTGCCCCTTCATTCCCATGCCAGCCTCGGTGAGCCCGAGGTGCAGCGGATAGTCGCACCGCGCGGCGAGGCGTTCGTAGACCTCCACCAGATCCGGGACATGCGACACCTTGGCCGAGATCAGGATGCGATCGTGGGCGACCCCAACCTCCTCGGCCAGCTCGGCGGAGCGAAGCGCGGAGGCGAGCATCGCCTCCATGTAGACAACCTTCGCGGCGCGCGGCGAACCGGCACGAGCGTTGTCGTCCATCATCTGCGTGAGGAGATCCTGGTCGAGCGAGCCCCAGTTCACGCCGATGCGCACCGGTTTTCCGTGCTCGACGGCGATCTGGACGATCGTGCGGAAGTTCTCGTCGCGCCGCTTGCCGCCCACGTTACCAGGGTTGATGCGGTACTTCGCGAGGGCACGCGCGCAGGCGGGATACTTCGCGAGCAGCAGGTGCCCGTTGTAGTGAAAGTCGCCGACGACGGGGACGTTCACTCCCATGTCGGCGAGCCGACTGACGATCTCTGGCAGCGCAGCGGCCGCCTCCTCGTTGTTCACCGTCACGCGCACGAGCTGCGAGCCGGCCGTCGCGAGCGCCGCGACCTGAGCGGCGGTGCCGGCGGCATCGGCGGTATCGGTGTTCGTCATGGACTGCACGACGACCGGATGCGCCGACCCCACGGGGACGGTGCCGACGAGCGCGGTGACAGTTGGCCTGCGAGGAGCGAAGGACACGGCGTAACGGGTCAGGAGACAGCTGAAATCTAAGGGGCGCTCCCCCTGCGGTGAACGGGACGACGGCGTAACTTCTGCGCGCAGAAGGAGACGGGCCCACCAGAGGCGCCACCACGCACGGAGAAACAACGATGGACGACGAGCCGCGGAACGAGGACGCTGCGCGACCCGAGACGACGGCGGAGGGGGCTGCCGTGAAGCCGTCCGCCCCGCGGACCCGTCGAAAGCGGCCGTGGGGGCCGATCCTGTTCGGCATCTTCATCATCCTCCCCATCCTGCTGCTCGCGCTGTGGACGACGATCGCGTTGAACTGGTCGTACTCCCGAGGCGAACGGGCGGGCTACGTCCAGAAGTTTTCGGACAAGGGGTGGCTGTGCAAGACGTGGGAGGGAGAGATCGCGATGGTGAACATGCCCGGCCAGGCCCAGGAGAAGTTCGCCTTCAGCGTCCGCAACGACAGTATCGCCCGCGAGATCACGCGCCTCATGGGGAACCGTGTCGCGATCACCTACGAGCAACATCCCGGCATACCCCTCCGGTGCTTCGGCGACACGGAGTATTTCGTCACGGCCGTGAAAGCGGTGCCCTGAGCGGGCCGATTCAGCCCCGGTCCCCGCGTAGGTTGGCGCCTGGCGACGGCGGTATGGTTCGGGGGCGCTATTGACCGTTCATTTTGGGCTTGCTACGTTAGCGCCTGCCGGGCCCCCACGATGCGGGCCCAGCAAGCATTGGTGGCGGGACACCGGTGAGCCCGCGGGTCAGGCATTGTCTGGGTACGGCGTGTTCCGCTCCCTGGACAATCAGCTTCCTCAGGAGTGGTACATGCGTACGAAGGGCAAGGTCAAGTGGTTCAACGATGCGAAGGGGTTCGGCTTCATCACCCCGGATAGCGGCGAGAAAGACTGCTTCGTGCACTACAGCGCGATTCAGGGCAACGGCTTCAAGTCGCTGGCCGAGGGCGATGCGGTGGAGTTCGACATCGTGCAGGGCGCCAAGGGCCCCGCGGCGGAGAACGTCACCAAGGCGTAGCTCGGGCGGTTCCGGGCGTGGGGCGGCGCGTCGACGCATGTGCCGCCCCGCTCTCATTTCACGCCGTCGCCGACACGCCGCCGTGGTGGCCGTCCACGCCTCGGCGTCGGTGCCGACTCGAGCGCTTCGCGCAGCCGGCGGTCCAGCGCCTGTTCGAGGGCGGCGCGATCGCAGTGCACGCGCACGTGTCCGCGTTGGAGCGCCGTACCCTCATCTGCCGCCAACAGCGCGCGCGCGAGGGCCAGTGCGTCGCGCACACCCATCCCGAGGGCCAGGTGAAGCTCGCGTGTAAGCGCCAGGCGCAGGAGTGCCAAGCGCGGGATGCGCCGAGCGATGCCGCGCCGCGCATTGACGACGTCGGCGACGTCGTGCTGGGACAGGACGTTGTCGGTCCATTTACGTGGGGCGTCGATCGCAAGTGACGCCATGGCAACGTCGTAGAAGCGCAATTAATTGTCCTATTAGTTGAGGATATATTAATCCGAGCCCTGGCGCTCTATTTACTCCTTTCGAAATATGACTATTTCCAGCGAAGCACAGGACGTTGCGCGCCGGTTCCAGTCCGTCCTGATGCGGTCCTCCCATGGTCCTGCACACATCCGCCGCCGTACTCGGCAACACACAGTGTGCGGTGCCCTCGGCCGGCGTCAATCGTCCACCCGCAAAGAACTGCGGGGCCGAACCCAGGGCTGACCTGCCACCGCGCACCATCTCCCTCTCGAGGAAATACCGAATGACCAGACGGCTACTTGCCGTGCTCGCGGCTGGCCTGCTCGCCGCCGCCCCCGTCTCGCTCCACGCTCAGTCGATCAGTGTCGCCGGCGGCCTGTCGCTACCGGTCGGCAGGTTCAGCGACCTCGAAGAGTCGGGCTACAACGGGACGATCGGCCTCAACTTCGGCGCGCCGCTCATTCCCATCGGCGCACGCGTCGAGGGTAGCATCAACGGCTTCAACCACAAGAACAACGTTGGCGGCGACACGCGAGTGCTCAGCGCGACGGTGAATGCGACTTTCGGCTTGGGCATGCCCTACCTCATTGGTGGGCTGGGATACTACAACGCCCGCGAAAAGCTGACCGGTGTGGTTACCGGCGAAACCACGTCGAGCGGCGCCGGCTTCAACATCGGTGCTGGCCTGAGCTTCCCCCTCCCCACGCTCAGCCCATTCGTCGAAGTTCGCTACCATCAGATGCTCGGCGACAACGATTTCGTGAAGTTCGTCCCGATCACGTTTGGCATCAAGTTCTAGAGCACATCGCACGGGACAGAGGGGCACCTGCATCCATGCAGTTGCCTCTCTGTCGCATTCGTCACCGCCTCATCCGCGCGGCTTCGCGCGTCGCGTCGGAGTGGCGGCGAGCGGATCCTCCGGCCACTCGTGCTTCGGGTAGCGCCCCCGCATCTCCTTCCGGACCGCGAAGTACGACGAGCGCCAGAAGCCGGCGAGGTCACGCGTCACCTGCACCGGCCGTCTCGCCGGCGAGAGCAGATGCAGCGTGAGCGGCACGGCGCCGGACCCGATCCGTGGCGTCTCCGCCAGGCCGAACAACTCCTGGAGTCGGACGGCGAGCACTGGTGCCGCCGGATCACCGTAGTCCACGGGAATCCGCGACCCGGTCGGCACGATGATGTGCGTAGGTGCGAGCTGGTCGAGCGCACGCCGCTGCTCCCACGTCAGCAGATCGAGCAGCACGCTGACGAGGTCGAGCT
>Ga0193699_10000086_pt1 | contig 43227 bp, 36 predicted proteins | sample L3c2metaG_FD_160095 | JGI IMG/M metagenome (GOLD analysis project Ga0193699, IMG submission 160095) | Soil microbial communities from a riparian zone of the East river system, Colorado, United States - L3c2 | ecosystem: Environmental > Terrestrial > Soil > Riparian zone | place: USA: East...
GATTACGTCGCGGCAGCTCGCGCACTCGGCAAGCTTCTCTGTGAGCGTGGAATCGGAATCGTCTACGGCGGATCGAATGTCGGATTGATGGCTGCACTGGCCGACACGATGCTGGACGAGCAGGGCGATATCATCGGCGTCATTCCACGCATGCTCGTGCAGCGCGAAGTGGCGAACACGGCGCTCACCGATCTCCGGATCGTGGAATCAATGCACGAGCGTAAGGCGATGATGGCCGAGCTTGCTGATGGTTTTGTCGCGTTGCCGGGCGGGATCGGAACGCTCGAGGAGTTCTTCGAGATCTGGACGTGGGCACAGCTCGGCATGCACCAGAAGCCGTGCGGACTGCTGAATGTCGCTGGCTATTTCGATCCGCTGCTGGAGTTTCTGGATCGCGCGGTTGCCGAGAGATTCGTGCGTGACGTGCACCGCGGCATGGTCGTGGTCGAGAGCGATCCAGCCAAGCTTCTCGCGAGATTCGAGGCGTACGAGCCGCCGCGCGTGGTGAAGTGGATCAACGCGGGGACGATCTAGCCTCCGGCGCAGCTGCAAGGAGTAAGATCAGCTCCAGGTTAGCTCGTCGATCGACTTGGGCCAATCCTGTTTGAGAAGACGCGACAACGCGCGATCGGCCAGAAGTTTCCCGTCGGTCTGGCAGCGGGGACAATAATTAGTCTCGTTGTCCGCGTAGCGGATCCGCTGCACCGGGGTGCGGCACACCGGGCACGGTTTTCCGAATTTGCCGTGCACCGCCATCTCGTCGCGAAACGCGGTCACCTTCGCGGGGAAATCGCCCTTCGACTCGCGCCGAAGCCGCTCGGTCCACTCGACGAGGACGGTGCGCGTTGCATCGAACAGTCTCTGAATCTCTCCCTCGCTCAGCCGTCTCGTGTGCTTGATCGGCGAGATCTTGGCGCGGTGCAGGATTTCGTCGGAGTAGGCGTTGCCGATTCCGCTGAACAGTCGTGGATCCGTAAGAGACCTTTTCAACGTGTGATTCTCCCGAATCAGACGCTCAGTGAAGCTCCCAAGATCGGCGTCGAGCGGCTCCAGACCACCCCGCTCGAATTGCTCGAGCGATTGTTCGCCTCGCACCAGCCAGAGCGAGGCCCGTCGTTTGGATCCGGCTTCGGTGAGAATCAATGTGCCGTTCGGGAAGTCGAACGCTGCCAAGCCGATCTTGCCGGGGACCTTGCCGCCGGCGGGAACCCACCTCAGACGCCCGGCGATCATTAGATGAATCACGAGAAAAAGATCGCCATCGAGCTCGAGCACGATCCGCTTTCCCATCCTTCTCAATCCAGTGACTCTCTTACCGTGGGCCGCGCTTATCGGCGGATCGACTGACCGGAGAAGGAAAGGTTTGGCGATTCGTATTCGCTCGAGTGGTTGGCCAACTACGCGTGATGCGAGCGCTTCGATGTAGACAGTGATGTCTGGGAGCTCAGGCATTCGTCGAATCCCGCTCCGCAATTCTCCGGGCAAACCACTCTTGTGCCGTCGTAAGGTGCTCGGGTCGGAGATAGTCACCGCCAAGGCGACGCGCTCCGTCGAGTGCGAGCGCCATCAATCCCGAAGCCGTTTCACCGATCTCGGGATCGGTCAGCCCCAATCGTCCCGCTCGTTCCAGCAACTTTTCAGTCGGCGCTCCGATCAAATCGGCAGCGCTTCTCGCGGTTTCCCCGTCGTACAGCAATCCGGTGATGAACACAACCGGAGCAGCGAGCGCGTCGGGATCGATGCTGTCAGCCGATCTGAGCTCGAAAAATTCCTTGGCGCGCACCTCGGGGAAGAGCGTTGAGAGATGGAACAGCCAGTACTCTTTGTCGGTTTCGGGATCGTTGATCCATTCACGAAACGCACGGTATGTCCCATCGGCCCGAGCTCGCATCGCGGTCGCATCGAGCGCAAAGGCCAGATATCGCTCAATGGGAGCGGCTTCCTCGTAAATCATTCCTGTACGCGATTGATCGAGAGTCCTCCACAGGTGAGCGCGATAACTCGCCCATTGCGTCGGCCCTCCCGCGTACTCTCGCGAATTCGCAAAGGTCGCGACGACGAATGGCGCCAAGCCGTTGAGAAGCCGCCACCTCGATAGTGGATCCTCTCCGCGCTCGACATTCATCTGCAGCGCCGCGGTCTGACGCATCATCTGCTCACCCGACGATCCGATTGAATCGAAGTAGCGCGTCATTCCGGTATAACGATCGCGGTTGAGCTGCAGCGGTACCGCACCGATGCCATTGTACGGATCGACTCCACGAGCGATCAAATCGATCCCGGCATTCGACATGGCATCGCGCATCATTGCCACGAGGCTCTGGGTCGAATCGATGGCTGCGGACGCGGTCGGCTGTGGAGCCGTGCTGATCTCTATCTGACCACCAGGCTCGAATGAGATACTCGCGCCATCGCTCAACTTCCAGGATGGCGGATCTCCACCGTTCGACTGCTCACTCCAGCCTTCGCGTTGTCCGAGCCGTGACAGCACCTCGGCCGTCGAGGTGCGCTCACCCTTTGTCGCGAGCGCACGAGCATTGTCTGATCGATGAACCGGAATGAGCTCCAACTCCAGCCCGATCGCGAGCGGATGGGGAGACTTAGTGGGTGAGAACAATCGCTGCCGGACATCATCCAGCAGCATCGCCTCTGTGAGACTCACGAGGTGGGCTCAGTCCTCAGCAGCACGAGCAAGAGCGAGAGCAAAGGAGCCGTCATCGGCTGGCAGCCACTTTTCCATCACGAGCCCAGCTGCCATGAGAATGTCTTCGAGCGTCTGCCGGTCGTACTTGTAACTCAGCTCGGTTCGTATGCTCTCGCCTTCCTGGAACTGGATCTCTCCGATTTCCGGGATCACGACCTTGTGCGCATTCTGGACGACCAGGTGCATCTCGACTCTGTGGTGCTCACTACTATAGAATGCCCTGTGCTTGTAGGCTTTCAAAGGGAAATTGGCACCAAGCTCGTGGTTCAGTCTCTGGAGGACGTTCAGGTTGAAGGCCGCTGTCACGCCCTTTGAGTCGTTGTACGCGCGGTTGATGATCTCCGGATCCTTTCTCAGATCAGCGCCCAGGAGAAATCGATCGGCCGGTCCCATCGCGGCGGCGACGTGCGAGAGAAGACGTATCGCCGGCTCACGCGGGAAATTCCCAATCGTGCTGCCAAGGAATGCCATGAGAGTCGGACCCGCCAGCGCGGGCAGCGCGAAGGGCTCGGTGATGTCGGAAACTACCGGCGTTATCTGAATGTCCGGGTAGTCCGCCGCGAGCTGTACTGCCGTCGCCTCCAGAAAATCCTTGCTCACATCGATCGGCACGTAGCACTTGGCGCATCCGCTCGAGCGCATCTCGTCGATGATGAGGCGTGTCTTGGTCGCGCTGCCCGCGCCGAGCTCGACGAGGGAGCAGGGCCGCACAGCCGCGACGATTTCCGCGATCTTCTGCTCCAGCAGCGACCGCTCGGCTCGCGTGAGATAATACTCGGGAAGCTGCGTAATCTCCTCGAACAGCTCGGAGCCTCGCTCGTCGTAGAAATATTTGGGCGAGAGCTCCTTCGCCGCCTTCGTCAGTCCTTCGCGCACGTCGCGCACCATCTGCTGCTGCGAACGGTGGACGGTGTAGGGTGGCGTGCCGCCAACCACGTGTGGGGAGTGATTGTCTTTCACGCGTCCCGCGCGCAGCGGAATCCGCTGAAGATCTGCCTTCTGATTGGGTAATCCCAATTACGGAACGTGTTTCGAATCGCGCCCGGGCGGGTAGCCCACGAGCCTCCCCTCAGAACCTTGTATTCTGTGCCGAAGAATTCTTCGGAGTATTCCTTGTAGGGGAAACTCTCGAATCCGGGATAACCGCCGAAGTCGCTCGATGTCCACTCCCAGGTATCGCCGATCATTCCATAACAGCCGATTGGCGAAACGTTGCGATCGTAGGTGTCGACGGGAGCGATGTCGAACGAAAGCTGGTCGACGTTTGCGAGCTTGGAATCAGGCGCCGAGTCTCCCCACGGAAAGCCACGCGCGCTGTTCGTAGAAGGATCCCACGACGCTGCCGCTTCCCATTCGAATTCCGTCGGCAACCGCTTTCCGGACCACTTGGCGAACGCCTCGGCTTCGTGATAACAGACGTGGCACACCGGACGGCTCTGATCAACCGCTCTCGTGACGTCCATGATCTGGTGGAACCACGCACCGCCATCACGAAACCAGTGCTTGGGCGCGACAACGCCCGTTTCCTTGACCCAGCGACGACCGGCCTCCGACCACAACTCCTGGCGCTCGTAACCGCCGTCGGAAATGAAGTCCAGATACTGTCCGTTCGTGACCGCGGTCCGGTCGATGAGAAATGGCCGCAGATCGACTTCATGTTGCGGGCGCTCGTTGTCGTAAGCGGCGGCACGGTCGTCTGTTCCGATCGTAACGGGACCACCTGCAAACGGCAGCATCCCACCAGTATCCGGCGCGCGGTGTTCCGCACTTGATCCACGCTGAGCGGGGAAGGCGGTTTTGTGCGGCGGCTGATACGGCGCGCCCTTCTTCAGCTGCAGTGTCTGGAGAATCGTCTCGTCGTGCTGGTACTCGTGCTGAAGGACCATGTTGTAGACGTAGCCACCCTTGAGGAGCGGATTGTCGTCATTCCACTTGAGCGAGTCGAGCCGATCGAGAACGCGCACGCGTATTTCGCGCAGTCGTTCCATCATTTGCGCCAGAGTCGGAAGAGCGAGTGCAGCGCGAGTAGCGCGTGGATGCTCGAACGGATTGTACATGCCGGGCATCTCCGAAAACTCGATCGGTCCATCGAGGTTCTGGGTGAGCCAGAGCTCTTCGAAGTGCGCGATATGACCAACGTCCCAGATGATTGGGCTCATCAACGGATCGTGCTGCCGGTGCAAGTCTTCGTCCGACAATCCGGAGATCAGCAATAGCGTTCTCTCCCGCGCTTCGGTCAGGAGGTACGCGATCTCCTGCTTCGGCGGAGGGGCAGAGCGCGAGCGAGGAATTGTAAGACGGGATGCGGGCATGGAAGGGAGAGCGCTGTACGACTCAATGCAATGTTACTGCCGTCCCCAAAACTTGCCAGTGGAATTGCACTAGTACGGACTGACGGATAGGTTTTCGATCGACGCGTAACATGTCCACTCCCACCCAAGTCGTAACCAGCCCAGCGGCTAGCCACAGCCCGTTGATCGATTTCTTCGAGCGGGTTCCAGTCATTGCAGGCGCCACCGTCGCGATCACCGGCGCGCTGGTTCTCGCGGGTTGGGCACTGGACTTTCCCATCGTAACGCACTCGTCGCAGAGCGGATTTGCGATGATTCCGCTAACCGCTCTGTGCTTCGTGCTGACGGGTGGAGCACTGACGATGGCGGTGCGTCCGAATCGATCCGGCACCCAGGAGGGGATTCACCAGACTCTCGCCGCGCTTGCCGCCACGATCGCCGTCCTCAGTTTTTACGAGTACCTTCGCGGCGGCGGATCCGAATTCGATCTTCTCCTGTTTGGCGACAAGGTGCGGGGCGCGGCACAATCTGCGCCCGGCCGCATCTCGATCAACAGCGCCGCGTGCATTCTCTTTTATTCACTGGCGCTGCTTTTCATTCCGCACGACCAGAGAAAGCAGGATCTTCGCGCGCAAATGTTCGCAGCTCCCGGGCTGCTGATCGCTCTGATCGCAGTTCTTGGATACGTGTTCGGCGTAAAAGGCATGTACGCTCTGTCGCTGTCGTCGGCGATGGCTCTTCCTACGGCAGTAACGCACATGATACTCGGCGTAGGAATCATTCTCGCTGTCAGGGACAGGGGTGTTGCCGGCCTGCTGATGGACGAAGGCGCAGCTGGAGTTCTCACCCGGAGACTTCTCCCCGCCGCTCTTTTCTCTCCTGTGATTCTCGGCATCGTCCGGCTCGCGGGAGAGTCGGCGGGAATTTACGAGTCGGAATTCGGCGTGTCGCTGTTCGCGGTCTCCACCATTCTGATTTTCGTCGTGCTGGTGCTCTGGTCCGCGCGCGTTCTTCGCAACACCGACAAAGAGCGAGTCGATCTTCTCGCGCTCGAGCAGCAGGCGCGGGCACACGCCGAGCGAGCCCGCAGCGAAGCCGAAGTCGCGCGAACTGAGGCCGAACGGGCGAACAACAGCAAGACGGATTTTCTCGCGGTGATGTCCCACGAGCTCCGGACGCCACTGACGGCAATCATGGGGTACGAAGAGCTCCTCTCCGATGGGATCACTGGCCCCGTCACGGAGCTGCAAAAGCAACAGCTGGGGAGGATCAACGCAAGCGCGCACCACTTGCTGGGGCTCATCGACGAGATACTCACGTTTGCGCGAGTCGACATCGGTCGCGAGCGGGTTCGATACGAGTCGATGTCGGTCAACCACACGCTCGCCGACGCCTCCGCGCTCGTGCAGCCGATGGCCGACAACAAGCAGATTGCGTTCGTAATCGAGCTGCTGGATGAGGATCAGGCCATCCAGACCGATGGCACCAAGCTCCGGCAAATGCTGGTCAATCTTCTCTCGAACGGTATCAAGTTCACCGACAAGGGCGAGGTCAGGCTCGGTTGTGCCGTGAACAACGGGATCCTGGAGATTCAGATCGCCGACACCGGCGTCGGCATCGCGCCGGAGAACCTGGACGACGTCTTTGAGCCGTTCTGGCAAGCGGAGCAAAGCGCGACGAGAAAAACCGGCGGTACCGGCCTCGGGTTGAGCGTGACGCGCAAGCTTGCCCGTCTTCTGGGTGGGGACGTTAGTGTCGCGAGCAGATTCGGCGCGGGCACGACTTTTCTTCTCACGCTGCCGATGAAGGCTCCGGCCGGTGAGTCAGTGCGTCGTCACACGCCAACCACGCCGACCCATCCAGTTCCAGCGCTCCGGGTCTAGCCCGCTCGTTTCCCGGCCAACCCGTTCATCAAAGCGGGAATCTCGTCAGACAACTCTCGCGCAAGAAACCCAACCGCACCCATCCGTCGCTTGAGCCGGTTTCCGGCGGCGCCGTGGAGATAGACGGCCCACACCGCGGCCTGATCGAGTGTCGCTCCGCGCGCGAGGAGTCCGACGAGAATGCCGGCGAGAATGTCCCCGGAGCCTGAGGTCGCGAGTCCGACTTCTCCTTCTGAATATCGGAACACTTCGCCGTATGGCGAAGCGATGAATGTCTCTGATCCCTTGAGCGCTACGACAGCATTGAGATCCCGCGCAACCGTCATGGCGACACCGCGCGGATCGCTTGTGATCGCGGCCTTGGTTTCGCCGGTGATCTTCGCCATCTCGCCAACGTTGGGAGTGAGCACGACTCGCGTCTCTTCGGTAAACCGATAGCGGCCGCCACGAAGCGCGCTCAACGCCACCGCGTCGATCACGAGCTGCTTGTCGGATACGCGACGGACGAATTCGTCCATGAAGCCACGAACCGCATCCTCGTTCAACATCCCCGGGCCAACCAGAATCGCATCCGCGTCGCGCCCACACTCGACCGCCCGCGCGCCGGCCTTCTTGTCGAGATAACCATCGCTCGTCTCGGGGAGCGAAAACACACGCGCTTCGGGTAGAGCGACACCGAGCGACGGAGCAGCGCTGTGCGGACCGGAGAGCTGAAGCTTGCCCGCTCCCGCGCGCAAAGCGGCAACGCCGGCGAGGAGCAGCGCACCGGGGATTTGCGACGAGCCTCCCACCACCATCGCTACGCCACGTTCTTCCTTGTCGCCGTCGGCGCTGGGCTGTGGCAGCTGCCAACGCCTGAGCAACCCGGCGGTGACTGCGACTGGCCTCTTGCTAGCGCGCGCCGACACTCGCGTCCGGTTCCGACGTCACAGGAGCGCCGCCTTCCTCGAGAGGCGCAACGAAGTTGAACAGTTTTAGACGCAGATTTCCTCGCGGGCCAAGCGTCGGATCATGCTCGTAGAGCGTGACCGAGCAGTTGGCGACCTCCTGCTTCTTGTCGATGGCCAGCAGCTCAGTCTCTGTCAGGTGCTCGAGGATGTAGCGCATGCAGAGGACTACGACGGCGTGACAGATTATCAGCACCCGCTGGCCGCAATACTCGCGAGCAATCATCTCGGTAGCGCTCCGCAGGCGCAGAATGACATCGCACCAGCTCTCTCCGCCCGGCGGCCGGTGATAGAATTTGCCGAGGAGACGGCGGAACTCGGCCTGATCCGGGAACTGGTCCTTGATTCCGGCGGCGGTGAGCCTGTCGAGGATGCCGAACTCCTTTTCGCGGAAGCGCTCGTCGACGATCAATGAATACGAATCCTCGCGCATGCGAGCAGTCTTCACGATCAAGCCGGCAGTGTGCCGGGCGCGGAGATAGGGTGAGGTGAGCACGATATTCGGCTGCTCTTTGCGCGGCAGCTCGCCGAGCCAGCGTCCGAGCGCGATCGCCTGTCGTTGGCCGAGCTCCGAGAGCGGGACGTCAACATCCCGAACGTCGATGTCTATCATGTGGTGGCCCGCCTCCAGCGCCGCATCGCGAGCGATGTTCCCGGCGGATTCGCCGTGGCGGACGACGTAGAGTAGATCGGGCCAGATCTGGTTTGACTTCACGCCGAAAACAAGGTCAAGGAGCGTACCAGCCGAGACTGCATTTCATCTGACAATCTGTGGTGCGAACCTTGTAATCATGGCTGACATGAAGAGTACGCCGGACGAACATGACCCAGACTGGCCAAGGTATCCGGAGACGGTTCTCGAATTCGCGACCACTCCGCGAGTCGAGGTCGACCTGCGCAAAAGTCCATCAGACGCGGAGATTGCTGGTCTCCAGTCAGCGGGATTCGACCAGCCGTTTGCAGTCATGACCGCGTTCGATCCGCGCGGGGAGAACCTGGCGGCAGCCGAAAACGAAAAACGGCAACAGGATCTCGAAAGACGGCTGCGCTCGAGCGGCTACAAATTCGCGGAAGTGGACGCCTGCTCACCCGACCGATCCCACTGCGAGTGCAGCGTGGCGGTCGTGATGCCGCAGGAGAAGGCTCTCGATCTCGCCCGCGAATTAGAGCAGGTCGCGCTTTTCTGGTTCGACGGCAAGCGCTTCTGGATCCTGGGCGCGCTCGTCGAGACCGATCCGCTGATGCTGCCGCGAAGTTCCTGAAAAGAAAACTGCCCGGAGCCATCAGCCGTTAAGCCGAAAGCCCCGGGCAGGTAGTCTTCAGTTGTAGTTAACCCAACTCAGCTCAGTGGCTTGTAGCGATATCCGTAGACCCCGCCCTTGTCGGACTTCACTCTGAAAGTCCCGCTCGCCTTCGGAGCAACAGGCCCGACGCTGACGGTTTGCGTGTCGACGATGTTGCCACTCTTGTCGAGGAATTCCACGGTCAGCGGGTAAGTCTTCGGCGCCTTGTCACGGTTTTCGATCGAGCCCACAAGGAATGTCTCGTTGGCGCGGCGGGTAAACTCGTTGACTCCGAGCTTCACCTTCGCGTTTTCGGATTTGTTGTTGAAATAAACCAGCGAATCCGTATAGGTCTTCATGAGCTTCTTGTCCTTGGTCCCCTTGTAAAGTCCCTGATAAGCGAACGCGTACAGCAGGGGATTATCGGGATTGCTCGGATCTTGAGCGATGAGCTTGTCGATCAGCGGGAAGGCTTTCGAGGGCTCGTTATTCTGGATGTACGTTGCCGCCAGATTGTTGAGCGCATCGCGCGAGTAAGGATTCTGAGAGAGCGCCGCATCGAACAGCTTGATGGCATCGGCGTGATGCCCATTGTGCGTAGCTACTACGCCGGCATGGACGAGGGACTGCTCGCCGTATTTGGAAGGATTGGCGAGCAACGGCGCATAGACGCTCGGCACGGATGCGCTGTCGCCGGCGTCAACGTACAGGCGCGCAGTGTTGTCGATCGCATCGGCAAGCATAAGATCGTTATTCGTGATAGTCGCGGCCGCAAAATAATCCTGCCATGGTTTGATAGCCTCGCGCGCGGCCGTACGCTTCGCAGCGCCAGTTGCGGCATCAGCCTTGTCCGAAGCGGAGGACGCGATCTCGTACATCGTCTTGGCGCGAACATCGGCGTAAGCGGTGTCCGTTCCGGCCGCGGCGAGCGTCTGCTTCCAGTAGTCGTTGGCGGCAGAGAAGTTCTTCCGGTTCTGCGCGACAGAACCCAGCACAGAGTAGGCGTACGGCGCATGGCGGTCGAGAACCAGAGACCTTTTCGCGAACATCTCCGCCGAATCCAGCTTGCCGGCGTTGAGGGCGCTGATCGCTGCGTTGAGCGCGGTGAGCCACGGCTTCTGCTGACGCCACTGCGTAATCAGAGCAGCGCATTCGGGCGATGCGGTTTCGACGATCGTGAACGCCGAGTCGGCAGCGGCGTAGAGGTCGATGGTGCCGGTGGGATTGGTCGTGAGTCCCAACGAGCTGCGAGGAACCACCGCGACTGCATTCGGCTGCATCAGATAGAGGACGTAAGCCTCGCCGCGTAGATAATTCCTGGCGGTCGGGTTGTCGTTGCCGTTGTCCACGAGCCGCAGCACATCCTGCAGATCGCGCGTCGGATTCCCCTTGTCGGCGGCGGCGATGGCGCGGGTCATCGAGAACTGAGCTTTGGCGATGTCCCCCTTGGTGTTGGAGGTGGGATCGCAGGCTACGGCCGGCCTAGCCGGATTCTGTGCCGCGATTGGTGCCGCCGCGACGGCGCCGAGGGCGAACACGGCCGCTAGTCTGTTCACAATAGCTTTCATCAAGGATCTCCCTGACTTGTTGAAAAAAGGGTTGGAAAAGGTCTCGATAATATACCGCCCAGCATTCTTCGTTCCTCTCCGAAAGGCCGAATGGGGCTAGGAAGGCGCGCCTCCCGCCTCCTTGACCAGATCAAAGGCTCGCCGGACATGGGCCTCCGTGGTGTGAATGTTCCCAATCGCGACGCGGAGGGCGTAACTGCCGCGAACCCGGGTGTGGGAAAGGTAGACTTCGCGAGTCGCGTTCACCTTTTCCAGAAGCCTCGCGTTGTGCTCGTCCAGGCTGATCCCGGCCAGTCCAGCCGGACGGTGCCGGAACACAACCGTCGAAAACTGGCCATCGGCCAGTCTCTCAAACTCCGCGTCCGCATCGATCCACTCGGCGAGCCTGCGCGCGATCCGAATGTGCTCTCGGATCAGCGATCCCAATCCCTCGACTCCAAAATGTCTTATGACGAACCAAAGTTTGAGCGCGCGAAAACGGCGGCCCAATGCTACACCGTAGTCCATGAGGTTCACGACATCCTCGCTGCCGCTGACAACGAGATAATCGGGAACGTGCTGGAAGGCCCGCTTCAACAAATCCGGGCGCCGCGTGTAGAGCACTGAACAATCCATCGGCGTGAACAGCCATTTGTGCGGATTCACCACTAGCGACTCCGCGCGATCGCACCCATCGAGAACGTGGCGCATTTCGGGAAGAATCGCGGCCGGGCCTCCGTACGAAGCGTCGACGTGCAGCCAGATCTTCTCCCGCGCGCAGATGTCTGCAATCGCCGTTACGGGATCGATGGCCGTAGTCGAGGTCGTCCCCACTGTTGCGACGACTGCAAGCGGAATGGCACCAGCGCGCCGGGCCCGCTCGATCGCCGCGGCGAGAGCTTTCGCATCCATGCGGAGCCCATCGTCGGTGGGAATTTTTCGTAGCGCGCTCAATCCAAAGCCGAGGGTCATCACTGCCTTGTCCACGCTGGAGTGCGCTTCTTCCGAGCAGAAGATGAGAACCGGCGGCAGATCGTCACGCGCCGCCATTCCCTGCTCTCGAATGCGGAGCTCCGGGTGCATCTCGCGGGCGGCAGCAAGTGCATAGAGCGTATTGGACGACGCGGTATCTGCGATCGCTCCGAAAAATTCCGCTGGAAGACCAAGCATCTGGCGCAGCCAATCGAGCGTGAGCATCTCCAGCTCGGTCGCGGCCGGGCCGGTTTTCCACAGCATCGCGTTGACGTTGAGCGCTGCTGTGAGAGCTTCGCCGAGGACTCCCGCGCCGGTGGAGGAGTTGGCGAAGTAAGCCATGAACGCCGGATGATTCCAATGAGTCGTTGCGGGCACGATCAACGTTTTGAAGTCGGCCAGAATCGCATCCATCGATTCGCCACGCTGCGGTGGCGATGGGGGCAGCTCGCCACGAATCTCACCCGGACGGACGTCCGGCAGCACTGGCCATTTGTCCGGCTTGTCCAGATAGTCAGCGATCCAGTCGATGACGGCGTGGCCGTGCTTCCGGAACTCGGCTGGCGACATGTCGGAAGGCGGCAGAGGCTCGTTCATCGCGACAAATATAGATTCTTCTATCCATTTACCACGACGCTCATCGAGATGAAGTCTTCCAGCTCCAGCGCGATAGGTCGCAAGGCGGTCGCGCATTTGAAGAAGGTCGATCCCGTGATGGCGGAGGTGATCGAGAAAGTCGGCAGCTACAAGGGGTGGCCGGATTCCAGCGGAACCCACTTCGACGCGGTCGCACGCTCGATAGTCTTTCAACAGCTATCGGGGAGAGCGGCCGGCACGATTCACGGACGGTTTCAGGGATTGTATGGCGGTCGCACGCCTTTGCCGGCGGAGCTGGCGACCACTTCCGACGAGCAGCTCCGCTCGATCGGACTGTCCCGGCAGAAGTCGGCGTACCTCAAGGACCTCGGGGCCCGGGTTACATCGGGCGAGCTTCCGATCGAGACACTGCACGAGCTGAGCGACGAGGAGATCATAACGGCGCTCACGCAGGTGAAAGGGATCGGGCGCTGGACCGCTCAGATGTTCCTCATGTTCCGGCTGGGACGGCTCGACGTGCTGCCCGACCTCGACCTGGGAATTCAGAAAGGGATTCAGCGAGCGTACCACCTGCGCAAGCTTCCGCCCCCCGAGCGGGTGAAGAAGATTGGCGCCAAATGGGCGCCGTATCGCACGATCGCATCGTGGTATTTATGGCGGTTCGTCGACACCGTGACGCCCGTGCCCCGCTCATCGGGCTAAAAATCGGACGAAACGTCCGCTGTCGGACTATCTCGGCGCACATTGCGTGCATTACAACGTCGCTGACCTTAATTTGCGGATAATGTCGACTGCAAACGTAGAGCTACAATCGTCTACCTCAGTAGTAGACGAGGGAGCAGCATCGCGCTGTCGCGCGGTGTTGACTGCGCTTTTCGGCGAGCCGCGCCAACGCAGTTTCGATGTGAGATTCTGGGATGGCGTCGTCGATCGCGGGCACCAGACACCTGCGCCATTCACGCTCGTTCTCAATCGGCCGGCGGCGCTTCGCCGCATGCTGCTCCCGCCGAACGAGCTCTCGATCGTGGAGGCTTTCATCGGCGGCGATGTCGACATCGATGGCAGCATGGAGGCGGCTTCCAATCTTTCGGAGGCGATCGGAGAACGGCTTCGATCACCCCTCGCCGTCGCCCGATTGGTCGGACTCGTCCTTGGTCTTCCCGGAGATGCGGATGATGATCTCGCCGCGATCAGGTTTCCCGAGCAGGCGCGGAAACTCGGCCCGCGTCACACTCCAGTGCGCGACGCCGCGGCCATCCACTACCACTACGATGTCGGCAACAGCTTCTACAAGCTCTGGCTCGACCAGCGCATGGTTTATTCGTGCGCGTACTTCCGCTCCGCCGACGACTCACTGGATGCAGCGCAGGAAGCAAAGCTCGATCTCATTTGCCGCAAGCTGCGGCTAAAGCCAGGTGAGCGCCTGCTGGACATCGGTTGCGGATGGGGCGGGTTGATCATGCACGCGGCAAAGCACTATGGCGTCGATGCGACCGGAATCACGCTGAGCGAGAATCAGGCTACGCTCGCGAAGGAGCGAATCGAAGCAGCGGGACTGGGAAATCGCTGCCGAGTGGCGATCCGTGACTATCGCACCCTCAACGAGGGCGACGGGTACGACAAGATCTCGAGTGTTGGAATGATCGAGCACGTCGGAGCCAGCCACCTGTCGGTGTACTTCGCTTCGGTGTTTCGCGCGCTCAAGCCGGGCGGGTTGTTCATGAATCACGGCATCGTGAGTCTTTCGGAGCCGCGGCCGCGACTGCTGGGCGAGAGAATCTTCCGCAAGTTCTGGAGAGCCGACGCATTCATCGATACCTACGTCTTTCCGGACGGCAAGCTTACGGGCGCGCACGATGTGATCGCGGCCGCGGAGGGCGCGGGCTTCGAAGTGCGGGACGTCGAGAGTCTCCGCGAGCATTACGCGATGACGCTTCGGCACTGGGTCCGCGCGCTCGAGGAAAAGACTACAGAGGCGACCGAGCTGGTTGGGGAGCATCACTTCCGGATTTGGCGCCTCTACATGGCGGCGTCCGCGAACGCGTTTACGAAGGCCGCAATCAACATCATCCAGACGCTTCTGGCGAAGCCCGACTCCCACGGCAAATCGAACATTCCGCTCACCCGAGAGGACCTCTACGCCGGGGCGTAACTCACCAAAGCTGCTCCGGAGTTAGATTGAAGATGACAATCCGTACCGGAGCACTGCATGGCGGTCAAAGTTGTTGCGAAGCCAGATCGTAGATACCTCCAGGACCGCGATGGACAGTTCCGTCCAATCGAGAACCTAAGCATCACCGCTTCGACGCCGGTCTATCCGGCAGTCCTCCACAAGACGCGACGGACGATGATCCTCGCCGACGACCGCGCGCACGCCGTCGTTGCCCTCGAAAAAGAAATGCTCGTTACGCGAAACTCCGACTTGGCCGCGGTGCTGATCGCGTACCAGGAGCCGACCGCCGCTACCTGGAAGGCCCTCGAGCAGCACATGGAGGCGGAACGCTCATTGGCCGAAACGGCCAGGGAAGCGAAGAGCAAAGCATTGCTCGACCGAAAGAAGAAGGTCGTCGAAATACTCTAAGCCAATGCTGGGCAGAAATCGCGCTCTGGTTGTTCTGGCGTCCGGGGCGGCGCTCTTCTCGTGTGCGTCTCCACCACCACCGCCTCCTCCTCCACCAAAGCCTGTCGTAGTCGGTCCGCCGACGGACACGGCGAAAGTCCCGCTGACGGATCTGCTCGCGCAGACGTATTACGGGTACTCCGGTGGTCTTTATCCAGGGGGAGTCAATCAGGCGCCAGCTGATCACGATTCCGCGGCGCGCGCGTGGAGAAACAAGATCCAGCCGCTAGATGTGAATGGCGACGAGAGTCCGTTCGGGAAGTTCGTGCTGATCTCGATTGGAATGTCCAACACCACTCAGGAATGGTGCTCGCAGAGCTCGGGACCGCCGTGCGCGGCTTGGTCGTTCATGGGGAAAGCGGCGGCGGATCCAAGCGTGAACCACTATACGCTGGTGATCGTGAACGGAGCCGCCGATGGCCAGGACGCGCCCGAGTGGACTTCAGCGACCTCGCCCAACTATGATCGAATCAAGACTGGACGTCTCGCGCCGCTTGGACTGAGCGAGAACCAGGTGCAGGCAGTGTGGGTGAAGCTGCAGGATCCGAAGCCTTCGGTTTCACTGCCCGCCGACAGCGCCGACGCGAAAGTCCTTCTTACGAACCTGGGTCTGGTTTTGCGCGCGCTCCGGGTGCGCTATCCGTATCTGCGGATCGTTTTTCTCTCGAGTCGCACCTACGGCGGATACGCGACGACCGATCTGAATCCCGAGCCCTACGCGTACGAGAGCGGATTCGCGGTGAAGTGGGCGATCGAATCGCAGATCAACGAGATGCGGGGACAGCCCTGGATCCAGCGCGCCGGCACTCTCAACTACACGAAAAAGTTGGCGCCCCTGATCGTCTGGGGACCCTACCTCTGGGCGAACGGAACAACTGCTCGGCGCTCTGACGGCTTCTCCTGGAACCGCGAGGATTTCGAGGAAGATGGAACGCATCCGTCGCAGAGTGGCGAGACCAAGGTTGCGGGTATGCTCTTGGATTTCTTCAAGAACTCGCCGTACGCGAAGTGCTGGTTCGTGGTGAACCAGTATTGTCTATAAAGCACACTGTGAGTTGCGCACTGGCGGAGTTATCGTAAGAGGAGTACGTCTAAATCAGGTCGAATCCGTCACCTGATAATCAGGGCCGCATATGCCGTTGATCGAAATCGAAGCTCTCCCCAATGATGCGCGCGCCTGGGTATTTGGCGCCGACAAGACTATCGAAGCGCCGACGTCCAATATGTTGTTGCGCGAGGTCGACGGGTTCCTCTCCCGCTGGAACGCCCATGGCGCGCCGCTCACAGTCGGTCGAGACTGGAAATACGGCCGATTCCTCACGGTCGCAGTGGACCAATCGACGGCGGGCGCGTCCGGCTGCTCTATCGATGGGCTTTTCAGATCCCTCAAGGCGCTGGAGCCAAGGCTCGGCGCGAGCCTGCTGACGAGCGGTTTGATTTTCTACCGCGATGCCGGTGGCACCATCCGGTCTGTGGACCGCGACACGTTTACCAACCTTGCCGCCGAGGGGAAAATCCAACCCGGCACACGCGTCTTCGATCCGAGCGTCACGACGCTTGGCGAATGGCGGGCGCGCTTCGAGCTCGAAGCAGCGCAATCGTGGCACTCCGGATTACTGGACGACAAACAGCCGGCGTGAAGACCCACACCGCTTATCTCACTTTCAACACGAAGAAGCGGCACGAGATCATCGACATCACCGAAGAAGTCGAGAAGTGCCGTGAAGCCGCCGGAATCAACGACGGAATGATACTGGTGTCGGCAATGCACATCTCGGCGTCCGTCTTCGTGAACGACCATGAGCCAGGTCTATGGAAAGACATTCTCGACTGGCTCGAGAGTCGAATCGCGCCGTGGTCACCCGATGAATACCGGCATAACAGCGGCACCGGCGAGGACAACGCGGCCGCGCACCTTCGCTCGTTGACGATCGGGCACGAAGTGATCGTGCCGGTGACCAAGGGAAAACTCGACTTCGGCCCGTGGCAGCGTGTGTTCTATGGAGAGTGGGACGGTCAGCGTCCCAAGCGGGTCCTGCTCAAGGCGATGGGGGAATAGACTCCGTCTGCTTGACGGCCTCTTCGGCGCCGATGAATCCGATCTTGCTGTGGGTGCCGTCGCAAAACGGCTTTACTACCGAGCCGCCGCAGCGGCACAGCGAAATCCATGAGTCGCCTTCCGGAGTGGTCTTCCGTCTCCCTTCAGGAATGAGAACCGGATTTCCATCGTGATCGACGAGCTTCACATCGCCGCGCACTCTATAAGGGCCGTTCTTGCGAATCTCGATCGTGACATCTGCCATTTTGCAACCCTGGGGTCTGGGCGATCGGGCGATCGCCGATGAACACTGCCGGTAAAGTACCGCGCCAACCACAACCTACATCTTAACACTGCTCAGCAGCATGTCGTGACTCCACTGATCAGCGAAGCCATTCTGTCGGAGCACTGTTGCGATCTGGCCCCAGTGGCGGATGTCGTGGAGAAAAATGTTCGACGCAATCTTGTATTTGCTCGCCGAGACAAGTCCGGCGGTCAGTGTCTGAAAGGTGAGAACTCTGTCGAGCTCGGCCTCGGCCGCCGTCGTCAGGAAGTGCACCAATTGAGCGCGAGCGTTATCGCCGAGCTCGAAGACGTCTTCGACTGAAGTCTGCCGGAATCCCTCCCACGACGTCACTTCCTGATCGAGAAGCCGCTGTGTGTAGCGGAGCTCGACGGCGAAGATGTGAAGCACTACTCCGCCGATTGTCGCCATCCGCCCAGTCGCAAACGGCACTGCCCAGGCTTTTGGGCGCTCGACGAACCAGTCGTGCCAGCGATGGTGCTCGGTCGAGGTAAGCTCGAGGAGCGTTTCGTACCTCAGCGCGCAGCGATCGCCCGCGCTCACACCCGGAAGTAGTCGCCGCGCCAATCCTTGATCGCCCGCTTGATCTCGCCCGGCGATTTCAGCTCGCCACTGAGGGCACGGCGCGTAATGTCCGGCACCTCGTTGTCAGGCGCGAAACGGATCGCAACCAGCTGTCTCTCGGTCAAGTCACCGATGCGTCCGCGCAGATCCGCTGGCAGCAGGCGCTCGAGTCGGGTGCGCTCCTCGAGGCGGATGATTCGATCCTGCGCCCGGAGAGGCATGAACCGCGACGATGCGATGCCGATCGCCAACGCGATGGCTACGAGAACGGGCCAGACATTGATGGGTCGCGGATCCTTCCAGAACTGAACCGCAACGACGAACACGTTGATGAGAAGGATCGGAAGCGCGAAAAAGTGGAATGCCGGAATGAAGCGCCGGTGAGTAGAAAAAGTCTGTGTCTGGTCCGCCATCATTGCTCCTTGTTGTTGTGCGTCGTCAGCCCGAAGAACATAGCGGTCGCTGAGGCTCCAGGCTACGCGGTCTGGGCATCAGCCTCGCGCGCGTAGCGCTTGAGTCTCGTTACCATCGCGTTGAGGCCTGGCTCGCGCGCGCCGAGTCCGATGCTTTCCATGAGAATGCGAACGAAATCCTGGGGAATTCCGAGCGTCGTGGATGGGGGCTGACCATTGACGGCCGCGAAGATGATGGCCAGGACGGCAGCGATCGTCGGCGACTGACGCACGTTAAGATCGGCGTAGAAGGAGAGTTTTCCGTCCCGCATTTCGGGGATGATGTCGACCCGCGTCATGCATTCCGGGATCGTAAACGCGCCGCGATCGAGATCCTTGAAGCGCTCCGGCAGCGGCTCAAGCTTCTTCGAGTACTGGACGAGCGCCTGCATTTTCTCCTCACGCCCCATCGATCTGAACAGCTTGAGCACACGATCGATTGACGGGGGAATGCTCGAGGTCTCTTGAGCGTTCTCCATGACGGCAATCTAATTAATTAGCTTTCGGCATCGGATCATCAATCGCAAATGGAGACGGGATGCCAACGAGAAAAGCGACCGCGACTTGGGAAGGCGGGCTCAAGGGCGGAAAAGGAAGCTTCAAGGGCGAGAGCGGAGCGATCAACGGCCAGTACAATTTCAGCTCACGCTTTGAGAGCGGCGCCGGGTCCAATCCCGAAGAGCTTCTCGCGGCGGCGGAAGCGGCGTGCTTCAGCATGGCCTTGAGCGCGGGACTGGAGAAGAACGGCACGCCGCCGACGAAAGTCGAGACGACTGCCGCGTGTACGGTTCAGGCTGTTCCGGGTGGGTTCGGCATCACGACGATGAAGCTCAACGTGCAGGCAACCGTTCCGAACATCGACAAGAACAAGTTCGATCAGATCGCCAAGGAGACAAAAGAGGGATGTCCGGTTTCCAAAGCTCTCAAGGGAAACGTGGACATCCAGCTCGAGGCGAGACTCGTCTAGCGCGAGTAGTTCCTGATCTTGCTCTTGAGCAGCTCGCCGTTGGAGAAGATGATCTGCTCGCCGGACTCGCTGCGCAAGCGAGTGGTCTTCAGCCCGATGTGCTCGACCTTGCCTCGATAGTTCTCGACCGAGATCGAGTCGCCCACTACGAAGGGTTTGTCCACTACGATCGATATCGCGGCAAAGAGATCGCCGAGGATGTTCTGTACCGCCAGCGCGATGGCGAGTCCGCCGATGCCAAGGCCGGTGAGGAGGGGCTTGATCTGAATGTGGAGCGCCGAAAGAGCGGCGAGGCCGAGGGCGATCCAAATGAAGAGGCGCGCTACTACTCCAAGCGCCTTGAACGTCGTGACGCTGCTTCCATCCGTTACATGGAGCCTGACCGCTCTCTGGAGGTAGTAGCTGATGATGATGTTCGTCCAGATCACGCCCTGCATGAATAGCGCGAGGATCGTGGCGATCGTGGACAACGATAGCTCAGGAAGCTCCGGCTCTGGTACGTTCATCAGGCGGGGAAGAAAAGCGGCGATGAGCGCGAGGAGCAGGAAGAAAGATCCTCGAAGGAGCTTGATCGCTAGACTGTCTTTCATTGGCTAATAATGTACGGCCTCGGCGTATCGACCGGGGCTATCAAGCTGCCGAGGTTGCGGCTCCCTGCTTCGATTCTGTGAATGTCATCTCGGCGGTATTGCTGAACGCCGAGGCGTCGTCACACGCGTCGCAATTGTGGCAGCCCCAGTCGGCATCCACCTCCTCACCGAAATGCTCGAGGATGTAGCGGGTCCGGCACTGCGTCGTTTGGCAGAATTGTATCATCGTGCGGAGCTTCTCCTGATCCATCGCCCTCCGCTCCTCGTAGTCCTGGAGATCAGCACTCAGGTCAACTGCCGTGAGATTCTCTCCAAGCCTCTCCCATTTTCCGCCGCGATGCTCCCGCACCAGACCGTGACGCTTCAACAGAGCGAAGACGATCTTCGCCTTGCGTGAGGGGATCCCCGTTATCTGCACAATGTCGTCGAGGAGGACGGGCGTCTTGAGCGGATATTTCTCCAGAGCCAGTGCTACCTGCGCCGCCTCCTGCACCTCCGGATATTTTCCGCCAAGGAAGTACGACTGTATCCGCTTATCCTCCACTCTGTACAACACTCGGCATATCGCGGGCTGGCCGTCCCGCCCTGCTCTTCCAGCCTCCTGGTAGTACGCTTCGATCGATCCCGGAAAATGGTAGTGGATCACCCAGCGTAGATCTTGTTTGTCGATCCCGAGCCCGAATGCATTGGTGGCGATGATTGCCTTGAGATCGCCGGCCATAAAACGGTTCTGGACATCCTTTCGGTCGGCCGCTGGACGCTTCCCGTGATAGAGTCCGATGCTGAACTCGTCGGCCAGCATCTCATACAGCCGTTCCGCTTCCTTGACCGTCGCGACGTAGATGACGCCCGATCCCTCGAACTCGCGCAGCGCGTGCCGCACGGTCGTGTCCTTTAACTGGTCGTTGACCGTGCGTACCACCTCGAACCGGAGATTGGGTCGGGCGAATCCAGTGATCGTGATGTGTGGCTCGACCATCCCCAGCTGGCGAATGATGTCCGCCTGCACGTGGGCGGTCGCTGTTGCGGTGAGCGCGAGTACCGGCGGACGTCCGAGGCGCTTGGCGATTCCGCCGAGGGAGAGATAGTCGGGTCGGAAGTCGTGGCCCCACTGACTGACGCAATGCGCTTCGTCGACGACGAACAGGCTGATGGGTCTGGAGAGGAGGTGCTCGAAGAATGCGCGATCCTTGAACCGCTCCGGTGTGAGGTAAAGCATCTCGCCTTCACCCTCGGCGATCTGCCGATGTGCCTCGCGGGTTTCTGATGTCGACAAATGCGAGTGCATCGCTACTGAGCTGACGCCCTGCGCTGAGAGCTTGTCGTGCTGGTCCTTCATCAGGGCAATGAGTGGGCTCACAACTATGGTGAGGCCCGGCATCTGGACGGCGGGGAGCTGATAGATCAGGGACTTGCCGCTGCCGGTGGGCATTACGACAAGCGCATCTTTTCCGGAGAGAACGGCGGCGAGCGGCTCCCACTGGCCTGGCCGAAAATCGCGATGGCCAAAGCGATCGGAGAGCAGCTTACGGGCTGCATTCTTGGTTATCAGTTCAGACACCCTGGCGGATACAGGCACAAAGTATTCCGGCATTCAGGCTTTTCCGTATATCCGGGTGGGAACACCACTTACGTGTGCGAGTCGAGCGACTTAACCTGAGCGAGCATGCCCGATTCTCCTCACTCAGCCAGCTCTCCGCGATACGAGCTGTTCGCATCCACGGCACCGGGGCTCGAATCGATCGCGGCGGGCGAGCTCAAGAGTCTGGGCACGCGCGGGCGTCAGGAAACGGGAGGAGTTGCCTTCGCCGGAGATCTCGATCGACTGTACGAGGCGAACCTGTGGCTCCGGACGGCCAGCCGAGTCGTGGTAAGGCTTGGGCAATTTCACGCCAGCACGTTTTACGAACTGGAGCGTCGCGCCAAGAAATTACCGTGGACGGATTTTCTCCCCGCGAGTGGACCGGTCCGACTGCGCGTCACGTGTCGAAAGTCGAAGCTCTATCATTCTGATGCGGTGGCCGAACGAGTGATGACCGCAATCGGTGAATCGGCTTCGCGCGTGATCGAGACGAGCGCTGAAGGCTTCAACGACGAACGGGGGGACGCGGAGCACGCGGACGAGGCGGAAGACGCGGAAGACGCGGAAGACGCGGAAGAATTCGGTGGTACTGCGAGCGAGTCGAGAATTGGGGACGAGTCATCGCAGCTGTTCATTGTCCGTATCGTTCACGACGAAGTAGAGATAAGCGCCGACAGCTCGGGTGAGCTGCTCCACCGGCGCGGCTACAGGAAGGAAGTTGCGAAGGCGCCGCTGCGTGAAACGCTCGCGGCGGCGATGATTCTCGCCAGCGGGTGGCGGAAGGGCGAGCCGCTCCTGGATCCCATGTGCGGATCGGGGACAATCCCAATCGAGGCGGCGCTTCTTGCCAGCGGGATCGCACCCGGCCTGCAGCGCAAATTCCAGTTTATGAACTGGCCGACGTTCGATGAAGGTCTTTGGAACGAAAGGCTCGGGAAGGCGCGGAGCTCGATTACGCACTCGACCGAGGCAATTCGGGGAAGCGATCGCGATGCGGGCGCCGTCCAGGCTGCGGCGCGAAACGCAGAAAGGGCTGGCGTAGCGGACACGATCGAATTCTCGACCCAAGCGGTGTCCAGCTCTATCGCGCAGCTCGAGGACGTGGCAAGAGGCACCGGCTGGATTCTTACCAACCCGCCCTACGGGGTTAGAATGGGAGAGAGCGACGATCTCCGAAACCTTTACGCTCGGCTGGGTACGGAACTGAGAACCAAGCAAGGATGGCGAGCGGGCATTCTCACGTCTGATGCGGCGCTAATCCGGCAGACTCGGCTGTCTCTGGTGCCAAGGTTCAGTACGAGCAACGGCGGAATTCCGGTGAGCTTCCTGGTGAGCGAAAAGCCCGGAAAGAGCGTAATTCTTCCTGAGGGTGTTGGTGCACAAGGTGGTGCCGGTGAACCCTGACCCAAACGCCGCACAGTTAGGTAAATACCTAACAGGAACTGTCGCCTCGATCAATCTGTCGAACGGCGGAGTGCCCAAAAGACGCGTTGATGACGCGAAAGTGTCTCGTTTAGGGCTTCTAAACGACGACCATAATGACAAAAAACACCACGGTGGACCGGAGAGAGCTGTCTGCGTGTATTCTCTGGAAAGGATCCGTGCCCTCCAAAGTGAGGGGCACCCGATCGACGTGGGGACGGCGGGCGAGAACGTCACTGTGGAAGGAATCGACTGGGATCTGGTCGTGCCGGGAACCCGGATTACCCTCGGCGATGAGGTCCTGCTCGAGGTAACCGACTACACGAGCCCGTGCAAAACGATCAGGGAGTCATTCATCGACGGACGATTCGTTCGGATCTCACAGAAGCTCCATCCGGGATGGAGCCGAGTGTATACGCGAGTTTTATCGGAGGGTGAGATCAGCTCCGGCGACTCCGTTGCGGTAAGCCTACCGTCGGCATAACCCCCGGATAAACATGGGGTTCGGGGTCGTCACCGGAACGGTCCCACTTTTGAACAGTAGAGAACATCCCTCCCCGAGGCCTGGCCACGGGTTGATACGGGATTCTGAGGCCCGCCGCAGGGCTCGAGCAGTCACATAAGGAGTTTAGTCGTGGAAATCGGCGACAATATCGAAGTCGAAGAGGTGGCGTCGGACGAAGAGTCGACCCGCCCCCCTACAGCTGCAGGCTCGCGACGAAAGAACAACCGAGCGACAGCAAAAGGCAGAAACGGAAAACGAAATGGGAACGGAAACGGTCGCGATGACGGCGAGCGAGAGGTAGCTCCTCTGGGGTCCGGCGGCACGATTCGCGAGACCGATCTTCGCCGGCTGCTCGCCGCGATGCGCGAAATGAAGGAAGGCGACTTCAACGTGCGACTTCCGGTTTCCGATGTCCCGTTGCTCGCTGACATCGCCGACGAGTTCAACGCCATTGCCAAGCTCAACACGCGCCTCTGCGACGAAATGACGCGTGTGAGTAAGACGATCGGCCGACAAGGGCAGATGAACGACCGCGCCTCGATCGGTCCTGTAACCGGTGGATGGCGGTCGACTGTCGAGTCGGTCAACATACTGATAACCGATCTCGCGTCACCGACGACCGAAATTGCGCGTGTGCTGGCGGCCGTGGCCGATGGCGATCTGAACCAGAAAATGGTCCTCGAGATCGACGGCAAATCGGTGCAGGGCGAATTCCTTCGCATCGCCACCACAGTCAACACGATGGTCGACCAGCTCGGCTCGTTCGCCGACGAAGTGACCCGCGTGGCGCGCGAAGTGGGAACCGAAGGAAAGCTCGGTGGCCAGGCCGAAGTGCCAGGCGTTGCCGGCACATGGAAGGACCTGACCGATAACGTCAACACTCTCGCCGGAAATCTCACGAGCCAGGTCAGAAACATCGCCGCGGTCACGACCGCGGTCGCGAAGGGAGATCTCTCGCAGAAGATAACCGTCGAGGCGCGCGGCGAGACTCTCGAGCTGAAGAACACGATCAACACGATGGTCGATCAGCTAGGCGCGTTTGCTTCGGAAGTCACCCGTGTCGCGAAGGAAGTCGGAACTGAAGGAAAGCTGGGTGGTCAGGCTCAGGTATCAGGGGTCGGTGGAACCTGGAAGGATTTGACCGACAACGTGAACGCGATGGCGTCGAACCTCACCGGCCAGATCAGAAATATTGCCGACGTGACGACAGCCGTCGCCAAGGGCGATCTCTCGCGCAAGATCACGGTCGATGTGAAAGGAGAGATCCTCGAGCTGAAGAACACCGTCAACACAATGGTGGACCAGCTGAGCACGTTTGCGGAGGAAGTAAACCGTGTCGCGCGCGAAGTGGGAACCGAAGGTCGACTAGGCGGACAGGCGCAGGTACCGCAGGTGGCCGGCACGTGGAAGGATCTGACGGACAACGTGAACTTCATGGCGTCGAACCTCACCGGACAGGTGAGAAACATTGCCGACGTTACGACGGCGGTCGCACGCGGAGATCTTTCCCGCAAGATCACTGCTGACGCGCGCGGAGAGATCCTCGAACTGAAGAACACCATCAACATCATGGTGGATCAGCTGAGCGCGTTCGCATCGGAAGTAACCCGTGTGGCGCGCGAAGTAGGTACCGAGGGAATGCTCGGCGGCCAGGCAGAAGTGCCGGGCGTCGGCGGAACCTGGAAAGACCTGACGGACAACGTGAACACCCTCGCCGGCAATCTCACGAGCCAGGTGCGAAACATCGCCGCCGTGACGACAGCCGTGGCAAAGGGAGATCTGTCTCAAAAGATCACCGTTGAAGTGAAGGGCGAGACGGCCAACCTGAAGAACACCATCAACACGATGGTCGATCAGCTGAGCACGTTCGCTTCGGAAGTAACGCGTGTCGCTCGCGAAGTAGGAACCGAGGGACGGCTGGGAGGTCAGGCCGAGGTGCCGGGAGTGGGCGGCACGTGGAAGGATCTGACTGACAACGTGAACGCGATGGCATCGAGCCTCACTGGCCAGATCAGAAACATCGCCGACGTTACGACCGCGGTCGCGAAGGGGGATCTCTCCAGAAAGATCACGGCGGAAGCGAAGGGCGAGATCCTCGAGCTGAAGAGCACCATCAACATCATGGTCGATCAGCTCAGCTCGTTCGCATCAGAAGTGACGCGCGTCGCCAAGGAAGTGGGTACTGAAGGAAAGCTTGGAGGTCAGGCCGAGGTTCCGGGCGTTGGTGGCACGTGGAAGGATTTGACCGACAACGTGAATTTCATGGCGTCCAATCTCACCGGTCAGGTGAGAAACATCGCCGACGTCACCACCGCTGTCGCACGTGGAGATCTCAATCGGAAGATCACCGCCGAAGCAAAGGGGGAGATTCTCGAGCTGAAGCAGACGATCAACATCATGGTCGATCAGCTCAGCGCCTTTGCGGCCGAAGTGACGCGCGTCGCGCGCGAAGTAGGAACCGAGGGCAAGCTGGGCGGACAGGCCAACGTGCCCGGAGTCGCCGGCACCTGGAAGGATCTCACGGACAACGTGAACACGCTCGCCGGAAACCTTACCGGTCAGGTGAGAAACATCGCTGCCGTGACGACGGCCGTTGCACGCGGCGATCTGTCGCAGAAGATCACGGTCGAGGCAAAGGGTGAAACCGCCGAGCTGAAGGACACGATCAACACCATGGTGGACCAGCTCGGTTCATTTGCCGACGAAGTAACTCGCGTCGCCAAGGAAGTAGGAACGGAAGGAAAGCTCGGTGGCCAGGCGAGCGTGCCGGGAGTTGCCGGAACGTGGAAGGATCTCACCGACAACGTGAACGCGATGGCGTCGAACCTCACCGGCCAGATCAGAAACATTGCCGACGTCACGACAGCCGTCGCGAAGGGAGACCTGTCGCGCAAGATCACGGTCGATGTGAAGGGAGAAATCCTCGAGCTCAAGCAAACCATCAATACGATGGTGGACTCGCTCAGCGTATTCGCGGGCGAAGTAACCCGTGTCGCGCGCGAGGTCGGTACCGAAGGTCGTCTGGGCGGACAGGCAAACGTGCCCGGCGTAGCGGGAACGTGGAAGGACCTGACCGACAACGTGAACTTCATGGCGTCGAACCTTACCGGCCAGGTGAGAAACATCGCCGACGTCACCACCGCAGTCGCGAAGGGTGACCTCTCGCGCAAAATGACGGTGGATGTAAAGGGCGAGATCCTCGAGCTGAAAAACACCATCAACACGATGGTCGATCAGCTGAGCGCGTTCTCGTCCGAGGTGACACGAGTTGCCCGTGACGTAGGAACTGAAGGCAAGCTGGGTGGACAGGCCAACGTGCCCGGAGTAGCAGGCACGTGGAAGGACCTGACCGACAACGTGAATACGCTTGCCGGCAATCTTACGAGTCAGATCAGAAACATTGCCCTCGTTACGACCGCGGTCGCGAAGGGAGATCTCTCCCAGAAGATCACCGTCGAAGTGCGCGGTGAGATTCTCGAGCTCAAGAACACTGTCAACGCGATGGTGGACTCGCTCCGCGTCTTCGCGGACGAAGTAACACGCGTGGCCAAGGAAGTAGGCACCGAAGGAAAGCTCGGTGGTCAAGCGGAAGTTCCGGGAGCCGCCGGCATCTGGAGAGCGCTCACCGACAACGTGAACGCGATGGCGAACAGTCTGACGCTTCAGGTGCGAGCGATCGCCGATGTAGCGACGGCGGTGACACGCGGTGATCTGAGTAGACAGATCGCAGTCGAGGCCCAGGGCGAGCTCGACGAGCTGAAGAACAACCTGAACCAGATGATCGCGAATCTGAAAACGACGAGTGAGAAGAACAACGAGCAGGACTGGCTGAAGACGAACCTCGCGAAGTTCTCTAACATGATGCAGGGGCAGAAGGATCTCGAGGCGGTGTCGAAGCTCATTATGTCGGAGCTCACTCCACTCGTTTCCGCCCACCATGGCACATTCTACATCATGGCGGAGGAGAACAGCACGCCTGTTCTCAAGCTGATCGCGAGCTACGCGTACAAGGAGCGCAAGCACATCGGCAGCCGCTTCTTCCTCGGCGAAGGACTCGTCGGACAGGCCGCGCTCGAGAAGAAGCCGATCCTGCTGACCAATGTTCCTGACGATTACATAAGAATTACCTCGGGCCTCGGAGAAGCGCCGCCGCGCAACATCCTGGTGCTGCCGGTTTTGTTCGAGGGAGAAGTAAAGGCAGTCATCGAGCTCGCCTCCTTCCTGCCGTTCAGCCAGATCCACCAGCTCTTCCTCGATCAGCTGGCGGAGAGCGTGGGTGTCGTGATCAACATGATCTCGGCCAACATGAGGACGGCCGAGTTGTTGGAGCAGTCGCAGAGCCTGACTCTTGAACTTCAGAGCCAATCTGAAGAGCTGCGCACGCAGCAGGAGGAGCTCAAGAAATCGAATGCCGAGCTCGAAGCGCAGGCGACGACGCTGCGCACTTCAGAGGAGCTGCTAAAGGACCAGCAGGAAGAATTGCAGCAGGTCAACGAAGAGCTCGAGGAAAAAGCTTCATTGCTCGCCGAGCAAAATCGGAAAGTCGAATCGAAGAACGAGGAAGTGGAATCGGCGAGGCTCGCTCTCGAAGAGAAGGCGGACCAGCTCGCGCTCAGCTCCAAGTACAAGTCGGAGTTCCTCGCCAACATGTCGCACGAGCTGAGAACTCCGCTCAACAGCCTGCTCATTCTCGCGCGGCTTCTCAGCGAGAACAAGGACGGCAATCTCACGCCGAAGCAGGTCGAGTTCGCCCAGACGATTCTTACCTCGGGCAGCGATCTACTGACTCTGATCAACGACGTGCTCGATCTGTCGAAGGTCGAAGCCGGCAAGATGGACGTCAATCCGTCCGACGTTCGCCTCACCGAGGTCAAGGAGTTCGTCGAGCGCAGCTTCGACGCGCTGGCCGACCAGAAGAGTCTCGGCTTTCACGTGGAGCTCAACCCGGATCTTCCGGCGGCGATCTACACCGACGGCGGACGGCTGCAGCAGGTGCTCAAGAACCTGTTGTCCAATGCCTTCAAGTTCACGCAGCAAGGAGATGTCACGCTCACCGTTCGACGCGCGGAAAAGGGCAGGCGGTTCCAGAATCTCAGTCTCGAGTCCGCGGCGGAAGTTCTTGCCTTCGCGGTGACAGACACCGGCATCGGAATTCCGAAGGACAAGCAGCGTCTGATCTTCGAAGCGTTCCAGCAGGCCGACGGAACCACGAGCCGCAAGTTTGGCGGCACCGGACTGGGCCTCTCCATCAGTCGTGAGATTGCCCGGCTACTCGGTGGCGAGATCCGCGTCGAGAGCACGGAGAACAAGGGGAGCACGTTCACACTCTTCCTTCCCGCGCGCTACACGCCGCGCGAGAGCAGTCCTGATCGCGAGGAGGCCGACACGAGTGATTTCATGTCGCCGAGCAGGCGCGCGCAGGCCACAGGATCGCGGCCGCAGGCTGGAGGATCTCAAACTGGAGTGGCGCAGCCTCAGCGCTCACCCGTACGCAATACCAACGCGCGTCGGGACCAACGGCGACCACCCGCCGGTGACGCGCTTCTGTACGTCCCCGAGCGGCGCGCGGTGTCGCAGACAGTCATCGCGGACGACAGAGAGAGCATTGAAGAAGGCGACCGGACGGTATTGGTGATCGAGAACGATCAGAACTTCGCCAAGGTTCTCCTCGACATGGCCCGCGACAAGGGCTACAAGGCCGTCGTGGAGCTCGATGGCGAAGCGGGGCTCAAGACCGCGCGCGAGGTTCGCCCCGATGCGATAACGCTCGACATCGACATGCCTGGCATGGATGGATTTCAGGTGCTCGACCGTCTCAAGCGCGATCCCGAGACCAGACACGTTCCGGTGCACATCATTTCCGGCGTGGAGAGAAAGGGCGAAGGCCTCAAGGCCGGCGCCATTGCGTTTCTCGCCAAGCCGGTGAGCAAGGAAGCGCTCGACGCCGCATTCGCTCGCATCTCGACCTTCATCGAGACGATGCCGAAGAGTCTCCTGGTCGTGGAGGACAATGAGGCGCAGCGACAGAGCATCGTCGAGCTCATTGCGCACGACGATGTCGACATAACGGCTGTCGCCTCCGCCGAAGAGGCGCTGGAAAAGCTCCATGAGAAGCACTTCGACTGCATGGTCCTCGATCTAGGATTGCGCACGGGCGCCATGACCGGATTCGACTTGCTCGAGAAGGTGAAGTCGGATCCGGAAAATCACGATCTTCCGATCATCATCTACACCGGCAGAGATCTCGGCTGGGAAGACGAGACAAAGATCAAGAAATACGCGGAGACGATCATCGTGAAGGACGTGAAGTCTCCGGAGCGGCTCCTGGATGAAACAGCGCTCTTCCTGCACCGCGTCGAGGCCAAGATGCCCGAGCAGAAGCGGAAGATGCTGGAGCACCTGCACGACGCCGATTCGGTGGTGGCGGGCAAGACCGTTCTCGTGGTCGATGACGACGTCCGCAACATCTTCTCGCTCACGAGCATGCTCGAGGATCACGGGATGGTCGTGCGCTTCGCCGAAAACGGAAAGCAGGCGCTCCAGCAGCTGAAGAAAGATCCTGATGTCGATGCCGTTCTGATGGACGTCATGATGCCGGAGATGGATGGCTACGAGACGACCAAGGCGATCCGGGCGATGGATGAGTTCAAGGCGCTGCCGATCATCGCGCTGACCGCGAAGGCGATGAAGGGCGACAGGGAAAAGTGCATTGCGGCCGGTGCTTCGGATTACATCACGAAACCCGTCGATACGGAGCAGCTGCTATCGCTGTTGCGCGTGTGGCTGTACAGATAGCGGAGGCGCCCAAGACCGGGGAATCCGACCCGCAGGCATTCAAGCCCGATCTGGAGAGAATCGAGATCGAGCTGCTGCTGGAAGGGATCTTCCGCCATTACGGGTTCGATTTCCGCGCCTACGCGTACGCGTCGATACGGCGCCGTCTATGGAAGCGCATAGAGGAGGAAGGACTCCCGAGCGTGAGCGCCCTGCAGGAGCGCGTGCTGCACGAGCCAGCGATGATGGAGAAGCTCCTTCTCGACCTCTCCATCAATGTGACCGCGATGTTTCGCGATCCGAATTTCTACCAGACTTTCCGCGAACACGTGGTACCGCTCCTCCGGACGTATCCTTTCATCCGCATCTGGCACGCCGGCTGCTCGACCGGGGAAGAGGTCTACTCAATGGCGATCCTGCTGCGCGAGGAAGGCCTCTACGACCGGACCCGGATCTACGCGACGGACATCAACGAAGTCGTGCTGCAGCGCGCTAAGGCCGGAATCTTTCCGCTCGAGAGAATGCAGGAGTACACGGACAACTACATCCGCGCCGGCGGCAAGAAATCGTTCTCGGAATACTACACGGCGAAATATGGAGGAGCGCTTTTCGATCAGTCGCTGACGAAAAACGTCGTGTTCTCGCAGCACAACCTCGTGACCGACCACTCGTTCAGCGAGTTCAACGTCATACTCTGCCGGAACGTGCTCATCTACTTCGACAAGACGCTGCAGTCGAAAGTGCACAGCCTGTTCTACGACAGCCTCGCGACGTTCGGTGTCCTCGTACTCGGCAGCAAGGAGACACTCCGCTTCATGGCGCACGAAGACGCCTACCAGCAGATTGCTCCGCCCGAGAAAATATTCCGGAAGGTGAAGTAAGGTGTCGTACTCCGTCGTCGCGATCGGCACTTCGTGGGGAGGCCTCGCCGCCCTCACCCGCCTGCTGGGCGGACTGCCGGCCGATTTTGGCATCCCGGTAGTGGTGGTGCAGCACCGAAGCAATGATTCGGAGCGCCTGCTCAGCCAGCTGCTGCAGGACGCGACGGATCTACGAGTCTGCGAGATCGAGGACAAGGACGAGCTCGCTGCCGGCACCGTGCACCTCGCGCCCGCGAATTATCACGTTCTCATCGAGGACGGTTACGCATCGCTTTCCATCGAAGAGCCCGTGCGATTCAGCCGACCTTCTATCGACGTGATGTTTACATCGGCCGCGGACACGTATCGATCCGCGGCGATCGGCGTTGTGCTGACTGGCGCGAATGAGGATGGCGCGCGGGGACTCGCCCAAATCGTGAGTCGCGGAGGACGCGCACTGGTGCAGGACCCGAAGACGGCGGAGATTCCGATCATGCCGGCAGCCGCCATCCGCGCCGTTCCAACGGCGGAGGTATTGAAGCTCAATGCGATGGTGTCTCGTCTGATCGAGCTCGCCGCCGACAAGGCGAAAGTGCCCGCGGGCAGGACGCAATGACCGACGAGCGCGTCAATATCCTGCTCGTGGACGACCGCGCCGAGAATCTTCTCGCGCTGGAAGCCATCCTCGAGCCCCTCGGACAGGAGCTGACACGCGCCACGTCGGGCCCCGAGGCGCTGCGAAAAGTGCTCGAGGCGGAATTCGCCGCCATCCTGCTCGACGTGCAGATGCCGGGAATGAACGGCTTCGAAGTCGCGGAGATCATCAAGTCGAGGGAAAGATCGCGAACGATTCCCATCATCTTCCTGAGCGCGATAAGCAAGGAAGACGCGTACGTGTTCAAGGGATACTCGATGGGCGCGGTGGACTACGTGTTCAAGCCTTTCAACCCGGACGTGCTGAGATCGAAGGTCGCGGTCTTCGTCGATCTCTACATGAAGCAGCGCCAGATCCAGCAGCAGGGAGAGCTTTTGCGCGACAGCCAGAAGCGCGAGCTCGAGCTGGAACATCGAACTTCGCTGCTGGAGGCAGAGGCGCGCTCGGCGGCAAAGCTGTCGCAGATGAACGACGAGCTGCACCGGCGTCAGATTGCTCTCGAACAGGCGATGGGCGCGCGCAACCGGTTCTACGCGTCGATGAGCCACGAGCTGCGCACGCCGATCAACGCGGTAATCGGTTACAGCACTCTCATGCTCGACAACATCTACGGGCCGCTCAACGCCAAGCAGAAAGAAGGGCTCCAGCGCACGCTCAAGGCGGCGCGGCACCTCCTCGAGCTGGTGAACGATGTCCTCGACCTCTCGAAGATCGAAGCGGGCAAGATCGAGCTGACGCTTCAGCCCGTGATGTTCCCATCACTGATCGAAGATCTGTTCGTTACCGTACGACCTCTCGCGGACGAATACGGATCGACCCTCAGTCTCGAAATGGAGGGAGAAGGCTTCAACATCGTCAGCGATCCGCGTCGGGTGCGGCAGATCCTTCTCAATCTTCTCTCGAACGCCATCAAATTTGGGGAGGGCAAGCCGATTCGAGTGGTCTGCCGGCACAATGACAGCGGTGCCGCCGACATCGAGGTCATCGACCAAGGAGTGGGAATAGCGGACGAGGACATTGCCCGGATCTTCGAGGAGTTCGTCCAGGTGTCCGAGTCGAAGCAGCCAGGCACCGGTCTGGGCCTCCCAATTTCCAGACGCCTAGCTCAGCTGCTGGACGGGTCTTTGACCGTTTGTTCGGTCCCTGGAGAGGGTAGCACCTTCCGTCTCACCCTACCGGCCTCTCTGGAGGACGACATGGCGCCGAGGGCTGAGTTATCTGCGGCTACGGCTGCTTAACCAAAGCGTACAATTGGCACAGAGCCTGCCCTCTATAGAAGGACCGTCGCATTGCGCGGGGGTCATTCTGGAGGCTTTAAAATGTTCAAAAAGTTACTAATACTTCCGGCCGCGGCTCTCGCGTTCGCATGCTCGGGCGACAACAAGCAGACCGCCGCCGACAGCGCGCTGAACGCTGATCTTTCGACGGCGGCGTCCACCCAGCCGTATACGCCGCTGGATAGCATCACCGCTGCTGAGCGCGCGGGCGTAGCTCCCGCAACAGCGCTGAGAAGCACTTCGACAGCGCCACGCACGGTCTATCGTGCGCCGGTTCGCCGTACCACTACCCGCAGCTCGTCGGGCGGAACGTACTCATCGCAGCCGGTTTATCGTGCTCCTGCCCCGGTGGTAGTCAAGCACACCAAGCGTGACGCCGCAATCGGCGCTGGCGCAGGTGCGATCATCGGCGCGGTCACCAGCAAGAACAAGGTGAAAGGCGCGATCATCGGTGGCGCGGCCGGAGCAATTCTCGGCGGCGTAATCGGCAACAACGTCGACAAGACGAAGAAGTAGTAGAGCCCGCTCGCTCACTCTTCTGGCGCCCCGCACGGTCTCCGTGCGGGGCGTCTTGTTTTGGTGCCCGTGACAAAAGGATTCTGGCGGCGTCAGTAGGTTAACTTCGTCATTGTAGCCGCCCGCCACGCCTTGTGGTTGTCGCCTCTGTGCCTTACGATGAACGGGCATGACTTTGGAATCACGGAATCAGGCAGTCAAGAAGGACATGGCTCCGCAACTTCGCGCACTGTGCATTGCGCGCCATTGCTTTTTGAGCGAGCACATTGCGCGCTATTTCGCGCAAATGGGCATATCGACCTCGAACGCGGTCGGGCTCGACTCCGCCGTAGAGAAGGCCGCCAAGTCTTCGCCTGACGTAGTCATCTGCGACTACGATCTGCTGGCCACGATTCCCCTCGAGAAGTGGGAGCACGACGACCTCCTCTCGAAGACGCCGGTGATCGCCGTCAGTCTGACGAGACACGCCGAGGAGCTGCACCTGCTCGACATCAACGGCATTGCGGGATTCCTCTACCTTCCAACCCTCCAGCAGGAACCCGCGCTGAGGATTTTGCGAGCTGCCGCGGCGCGTCCCAAGTACACCGTTGGCCTACGCGCGAGTGCGCCAAGGACGATAGAGCGAAGTTAAATTTAGGCATGAGCTCTGACCCGATAACGGGCGTCTTCAACGACGGTTACATAAGCGAGGCATACGAAGCCTACCGGCGCGATCCAGCGTCGGTCGACGAATCGTGGCGCCAGTTTTTCCGATTCGCTGAGAGCCTCGGCACTGCGGGGCCGCCAGCTACTCGGGAACAGCCTCTTTCAGCGGGACAGATGGATCCCGCTTTTCTTCGCGACGTCGCCGCCGCGGCCGAGCTTGTCGATGCCATCCGGAGTTACGGTCACCTGGCTGTTCCACTCGATCCGCTGGGTTCGCCCGCGGAAGGAACTCCAGAGCTAACTCCGGAATTCCACGGACTCAGCGAGGAGGATCTGGCAAGCATTCCCGGGCTCGCGCTTGGCGCGTCGGGAGGCAACGCCGCCGATGTAGTCGCGCGTCTACGCGATCTCTATTCATCTCGAATCGGATTCGAGATATCGCACCTCCAGAGGATCGAGGAGCGGGAGTGGCTGCGCCAGCAGATAGAGAGCGGGCGCTTGAACGCCCCGCTCAGCGACGAAGAAAAAAAGGCAATCCTTCAGCGCCTAACGGAAGTTGATGGGCTGGAGCGATTCCTCGGACGCGCGTATCAGGGCTACAAACGGTTTTCGATTGAGGGCAACGACATTCTGGTTCCGATGCTCGACGTCGCGATTGAATCGGCCGCTGCCCACGGCGCGCGCGAAGTCAATCTCGCGATGGCGCACCGCGGACGCATCAACGTTCTGGCGCACACTCTCAGCAAGCCGTACGCAACGATCTTCGAGGAGTTCGAGGGAAAGCACGCCACGACCAACGCCGTGAGCGAGACCGGCGACGTGAAGTATCACCTCGGCGCGACTGGTACGAGGAAGGTCGCAGGCGGGGGCGAAGTCGAGATCGTGCTGATTCCGAATCCGAGCCATCTCGAAGTCGTGAATCCTGTGCTCGAGGGAGTTGCGCGCGCACGACAGGTGCTCGCCGGCAATGGCGAGCGTGATGAAGCCGCGGTCGTGCCGATCTGTGTCCACGGCGATGCGGCGTTTCCCGGCGAGGGAGTTGTGGCGGAGACGCTCAATCTCTCCGGACTCACGGCTTATCGCACGGGCGGGACGCTCCACATCATCGTCAACAATCAGGTTGGATTCACGACTGATCCCATCGACGCGCGATCGACGCGCTACGCCAGCGATCTCGCCAAGGGGTTCGAGGTGCCGATCGTTCACGTCAATGCGGATGACGCCGAATCGTGCATCCACGTCGTGCGGCTGGCGATCGAATACCGCGCGAAATTCGGCAAGGATTTCCTGATCGATGTCGTCGGTTACCGCCGCCACGGACACAACGAGACGGACGAGCCCGCATTCACGCAGCCAAAGCTGTACAAGAAGATTCGAGCGCATCCATCTCCGCGCGAAGTGTGGGGAAGCCGGCTCGTCGCCGAGGGGATAGTTACGGACGAGCAGGTGAAGCAGATCGACGCCGACGCGGCGGCGAATTTCGACCGGATCCAGACCGCAATGAAGGCCGGCGAGATTCATCCGCCCGAGTACAATCCGCAGAAGGATCCAGAGGCGGATCAGTCGGGCGCGGGAAGCGGTGACACAGCCGTCGACGCGGACCGCCTGCGCGAGCTGAACGACAAGCTTCTCAAGTGGCCCGAGACGGTCAAGGTGAATCCGCGGCTCGCGAAGACTCTGGCTCGCCGTGGTGAGGCGATGGGGGACGCCGGCGGAATCGACTGGGGCCACGCCGAGGCGCTGGCTTTTGCGTCGCTGCTGACCGAGGGGAAATCAATTCGGCTGACCGGACAGGATTCGGAGCGCGCGACGTTTTCGCACAGGCAGGCGGTGCTCCACGATTCCGAGTCCGGAGAGATCTACGTTCCGCTTCAGCACGTCGCCGATGGAGAGTCTCACGGCAGGATCGAGATCTACAACAGCCCGCTGTCCGAGATGGCGGTGCTCGGCTTCGAGTACGGCTACAGCACGGCCGCCGAAGATACGTTGGTGCTGTGGGAAGCGCAGTACGGCGATTTTGTGAACGTGGCCCAGCCGATCATCGACCAGTTCATCGCGGCCGATCGCGCGAAGTGGGGACAGGATTCATCGATCGTGCTGTTGCTGCCGCACGGCTACGAGGGACAGGGGCCCGAGCACTCGAGTGCCCGTCTCGAGAGATTTCTGCAGTTGTGCGCGGAAGGAAATCAGCGTGTGGCGTATCCGTCGACGCCGGCGCAGTACTTCCACATTCTCCGCCGGCAGGCGCAGCTGTACGAGCGTCGCCCGCTGATTCTGATGCAGCCGAAGAGTCTGCTCCGTTTGCCCGAGGCCGCATCTCGTCTGAGCGAGCTCACCAGCGGAAGCTTCCGGCCGGTGATCGACGATCCTGTCGCGTCGCAGAATCGTGAAGCGATAACGCGACTTGTGTTCTGCACCGGCAAGATCTACTACGATCTTGCGGTCAAGCGTGCTCCGCACGTGGCGATCGTGAGAGTCGAAGAGCTCTACCCGTGGCCGGGCAATCAGATCGCGCAGATTGTGGACCTGTATCCGGCGATCGAGGAAGTCGTGTGGGCGCAGGAAGAGCCGAAGAATCAAGGTGCCTGGTCGTATGCGGCGCCGCGGCTCAGGATGTCCACCGGCAACGCGCTGCTCACTCGCTACATCGGCCGTCCCGATCGCTCGAGCCCGGCGGAAGGTTACGCCGAGGTTCACAAGAAGGAGCAGGAGCGCATCATCAGCGAGGTGAGCGCTCCGCTGCCGCAACCCGCCGGAGCGAAGCGCCGGGGCGTGGCGCTCAAAACCTGAGCATCGAGTTCCTACAACAATGAAGAGAGTGGTAACACTTGCTGTGCTGGGTGCGGCGGTGCTGCTGCCGCATTCCGTGCGCGCTCAAGGAATCTCTCCCACCGCTGCCAGCATTCGAGTCCCGAACGCTCCGGAGCGGATGCGCGTGCTGTGGATCGCCGCGCATCCGGATGACGAAGACACCCAGCTGATATCCTGGCTCGCTCGAGGGCGTCGGGTCGAGACTGCTTACTTGTCACTGTCGCGCGGCGATGGTGGGCAGAATCTCATCGGCAACGAGCTGGGCGAAGCGCTCGGGGTGATTCGAACTGAGGAGTTGCTGGCGGCGAGACGGCTCGACGGAGCACACCAATATTTCGCTCGCGCGTACGACTTCGGTTTCTCGAAGACCGCTGATGAGACGCGGAAGCACTGGCCACAGGATTCATTGCTGCGCGATGTGATAACAGTGATGCGGGCTTTCCGGCCCCACATCGTGATCACGACTTTCTCGGGCACGCCGCGGGATGGACACGGTCAGCACCAGATCTCGGCGATCGTCGCGCGTGACGCGTACAATCTGGCCGCGGATACGGCTCGGTTTCCTGTCGGAGAGTTCGGGAGGCCGTGGACTCCGCTCAAGTTTTATCGTCTCGCGCGTTTTTCTCCTCAGGATCGTACGATTGCCATCAACGTCGGCGAGTACGACCCAAACCTCGGGCTTTCCTACCAGGAGATTGCGGCGGACAGCCGGTCACAGCACAAGTCACAGGGCGAAGGAACGCTGCGTCGTAAGGGAGTCGTGTGGGATTATCTAACGCGTGAGGACTCTCGCGTGCCTGCGCCACCTGCGAAGGAAGAGAAATCGATCTTTGCGGGCTTCGATACGACCAGGTTGCTGGTGCAGGATGGACGGGTAGCGCCGCCGGAGATTCCGCCGAGCCTTGCGCTCGAAGCGGTCGCGGACAGACAAGCTCTAGCCGTTGGTGACACGGCGAAGATCACGATGACGCTCTATAATCGCGGACGCGTGCCGGTGCGCATCGAGAGCGGTGAGATCCATTTCCCGGCGGCCCTTCTTCCGGACTCGAGTTATCAGTGGACTCAACCATTTGTCGGAAAAGAGATAACGCAGCCCTGGTGGCTGGCCCAGCCGCGTAACGGAGATCTGTTCAGCCCTCGCATCAACGGCGTTTCGGAGGACGAGAAGGAAAGGCAGAGGTGGGCGCACGTGACGGTGACGACAGCACAGGGGGCGGTGTCCGATGTGGCCGCTCCGATCGTGTTTCATTACGTGGATCGCGTTCGCGGAGATGTGCAGCGACCGCTCATCGTCGCGCCCGGAATCTCGATCACGCTGGATGATGCCACGACAATGGCGCGGGCGAACGGGGCATTCAATCGGTTGCTGAAGGCCACTCTGCGGTCGGCATTCCAGGATACAGTGACGACGACTGTGACTCTCACGCTGCCGCGAGGCATCACGGCGGACTCGGTGACGCGCACGGTCGTTATGGCTCCCCGCTCTACTCGCACGTTGATCTTCAGGTTGCGCGGCAGCCTTCCGCGAGGGACCTACGAGCTTGGCGCCAGTGCAGACGCACAAGGGAAGGAGTACCGCAGCGGCTACATCCCGATCGAGTACTCGCACATCAATCCGCAGCGAATCTACCGGTCGTCGAGACTCAGCATTAACGCCGCGGATGTCGCGTTACCGGCGAGGCTCAACGTTGCGTACGTGCCGGGAGTCGGGGACAACGTCGCGCCCGTTCTCCAGCAGCTCGGCGTCCCGCTCACGATCCTCGATGCCGATGACATTCCGCGGACAGATCTGAGCCGCTTTACCGCGATTGTGGTTGGGCCCCGAGCGTATCAGGCGAGCCAGACTCTTCAGGACAACAACGACTACCTGCTCGCGTACGTGCGCAACGGTGGGCGGCTCGTAGTGCAGTATGGTCAGGGCGAAATGCAGCGGCCTGGGATCATGCCTTATCCGATTACGCTCAAGCAGCCAGCCGAGCGTGTGACCGAGGAGAATGCGCCGGTCACGTTCATCGATCCTCGATCACCATTGCTGAACGCGCCGAACAAGATCACGCAGAGCGACTTCGACGGCTGGGTGCAGGAGCGAGCGTCGTACATGCCATCGACATTCGATCCCCGCTATCGCACGGTGCTCGCGATGAACGATCCGGGCGAGCAGGCGAATCGCGCCGCAATCCTCGCAGCGCCGTACGGGCGTGGGACTTACATCTACGTTCCGCTCGCGCTCTTCCGCCAGCTTCCCGCCGGAGTTTCGGGTGGCGCGCGCATTTTCGCCAACCTTCTCGGCGGGAACACTATTCGATGAGGCGAGCGATCTGGGTATCGGCACTACTGGTGCTCGCAGCGTGCAAATCGGATGGCCGCAAGACGCTGATCGTCTACTCGCCACACGGGAAGGAGCTGCTCGAGTATTTCGAGAAGGGCTTCGAGAAGGCGCACCCCGACATCGATGTGCAGTGGGTGGACATGGGATCCCAGGAAGTTCTCGAGCGAGTGCGAGCCGAGAAGCCGAATCCGCAGGCCGATGTCTGGTTCGGGGCGCCGGCTGAGGCGTTCGACAGAGCTACGAAAGAGAATCTGCTTCAGCCATACAAACCGACGTGGGCAGCGGCAATCGACGCCGAAGGCAAGGAAGCCGGCGACAACTGGTACGGGACGTATCTGACCCCGGAAGTCATCGGCTACAATCGCGACGCGGTGAAGGAAGCCGACGCGCCCAAGGACTGGGACGATCTCGTCGATCCGAAGTGGAAGGGGAAGATTCTCATTCGCGATCCGATCGCGTCGGGAACGATGCGCGCGATCTTCGGCGCGATCATGGCGCGCTCCATTGCGCAAACCGGGAAGCCTGATGCAGGCTATGAGTGGCTCCGGAAGCTGGATGCGAATACGCGGGAGTACACTCTGAATCCGACGATCCTCTACCAGAAACTCGGCCGGCAGGAAGGCGTCGTCACGATGTGGGACATGCCTGACTTCGCGACGCTCGAGCAACGCACCCGGATTCCCATCAAGTACGTGATTCCCGCGAGCGGAACGCCGCTGCTGGTGGATGGAATCGCGGTCGTGCGCGGCAGCAAGCATGCGAAGGAAGCGCAGGAGTACTATGAGTACGTGACGACCCCCGAGGCAATGATCGCCGCCGCCGATTCGTTCCTCCGCATTCCCGCCCGCAAGGACATTCCAGTGTCGAAGCTTCCGGCCTGGATCCGCGACGCGATGGCGCAGATCAAGCCAATGCCGGTCGATCGCCAGGTGATGGCTGCGCACCTCGACGAATGGATGAAGTACTGGGACGCGAACATCAGGAACCGCGGATCGAAGCAGTGACGACCGCGCCGAGGGCGCGAAGCGGGAAGTCAGACGCCGGGGCGCTGGCGCTCAATGGTGTGACGCGCAGGTTCGGGGATTTCACCGCCGTCGACAATCTTTCCGTGGAAGTGGGACCGGGCGAGCTGCTGGCGATTGTGGGGGCGTCGGGTTCGGGGAAGACTACGTCACTACGCATCGCCGCCGGCTACGAGGCGCCTGACTCCGGCACGGTCACGCTTGGCGGCGAGGACATCACGCGCGTTCCTCCGGAGCGACGTGGCTTCGGCATGGTGTTCCAGCATTACGCGCTTTTCCCGCACATGCCGGTCGAGCAGAACGTCGCGTTCGGCCTCGAAGCGCGCGGAGTCAGCAAGTCGGAGAGACTGGCGAAGGCGCGCGCGGCACTGGCAAGCGTCGGACTGGAAGGCGCGGGCGATCGTCCGATTCAGTCTCTGTCCGGCGGTGAGCAACAGCGTGTCGCGCTCGCTCGCGCGCTTGTGATTGAGCCACGAGCTTTGCTCCTCGACGAGCCGCTCTCCAATCTGGACCCGACACTGCGTCAGGCGATGCGCGATGATCTGCGGGCGATGCTTCGCCGGGTCGGGGTGCCGGCGTTGTTCGTCACGCACGATCAGGAGGATGCGTTTGCGATCGCGGATCGCATCGCGCTTCTCCAGAAGGGGAAGCTGCTGCAGTGCGGGACGCCCTCGGAGCTGTATCACGAACCGGTCTCGCGAGAAGTCGCAATGTTCATCGGACGTGGCGCCGTTGTTCCGGCTGTAGACAAGGGCAGTTCCGCGCTCGTGACGATCGGCAGCATCACCCGTGAACTCAGCGTCAGCCGGCCGGAGGAAGCGCCGGACAGGTTGGAGAATGCTTACGTCGTCATGCGACCCGACACGCTGCAGCTCTCGAGAGAGCGCGGTGGCTCCGCCTGGCGGGGACGGGTGATCAACAGGCGGTTCGCGGGTGGGCTCGTCGTGTATCGGGTGAGGCTGTCCGACGACGTGACTGTCGATGTGGAGTCTACCTCCGGTGAAATTCACGAGGATGAGACAGTCACGGTGACTCCTCACAACGGACTCTTTCCGATCGTGCCCGGATGAGAACCGCTGTCCAGCGGCAGAACTGGCTCATCGCCGTTCCGGTGATCCTCCTGCTCCTGTGGGCGGTGATCTATCCCAACGCAGCCGTCATAGCTGGAAGCTTCGAGAACGGACTGGGGCACTGGCGCGAATTCGCCGCGAGCCCGGCTGATCGGGAAGCACTGCGCACGAGCATTGTCATCTCGGTCGCGTCAGTATTTGCGTCGCTCGCGATCGGCGTGCCTCTCGCGTTTCTGTTGGGGAGATTCGAGTTTCCGGGGCGCCGGCTCCTTCGCGCGGTCGCGACTCTTCCGGCAGCCCTGCCACCGCTCGTCGGCGTGATCGCGTTTCTGTTTCTCTACGGAGAGAGTGGGCTCGTTACGCGGGTCGTGCAGCGAATCCTCGGGATGCAGGAAGCGCCGTGGCGGCTCAAGGGAGTGGGAGCGATCGTGTTCGTCCACGCCTACACGATGTACGTCTACGTCTTTCTCTTCGTCTCCGCTGGACTCGAGCGTTTCGACGCCACACTCGACGAAGCGGCGTCCGGGCTCGGCGCCAGCACCTGGCGCAGACTGCGCCGAGTAACGCTGCCCCTGCTCATGCCGGCGGTCGCAGGCTCGTCGCTGCTCGTTTTCATGAACGCACTCGGATCGTTCTCGGCGCCGTACGTTTTTGGCGGAGGACTGCGCGTTCTCTCGACACAGATCCTGGCGTCGAAGCTGAACGGAGCGATGGGCCTGGCATATGTGGAGACGACTGTGCTGGCGCTGAGCGCGGTCGCCGGGCTGGTACTGTTCCGGTGGCTCGACCGAAAGCAGAAATACACCCTCGCAGGCAAGGGCGGCCGCACTCGGCGCGTCATCCGCTCGCGACGTGTTCAAGTACTCACATCGATTGCGGCGGCGGCAATAGTCGTGGCGCTGGTGCTGCCGCACCTGATGGTCGTGCTCGTATCATTCGCGCGCGACGGATCCTGGACGACGCAGGTGCTCCCGCCCGAGTACACGCTCGAGAACTATCGCCGGCTCTTCTCCGAGAGCGAGCTGTGGCGGCCGATCACGAACAGCGTGTCGATGGCACTGATCGCTACCGCCGCGAACCTAATTGTCTGCTTCCTGGCGGCTTATCTGATCGTGTTCCGTCGGTTCAAGGGGCGCGGGCTGCTCGAGCTTCTCGTCGCGCTGCCGTGGGCGATTCCAGCGACGGCAATCGCCCTCGGTCTCGCGGCCACGTTCAACCGCAACGATCTGGCGACTGCGCGCATCCTGTTGGTCGGAACGTTCTGGATATTGCCACTCGCCTACTTCATTCGTGACATCCCCCTCGTCGCTTCCGCCGTGGAGTCGTCGCTACGCCAGATGGATTCCTCACTCGAAGACGCCGCGCGTGGGCTTGGCGCTTCGTGGCTGCTGACGATGCGCCGAGTGATTCTGCCGGCGGCGCGGCCGGGATTGATTGCGGGAGGATTGCTCGCGGCGGTAACCGCCGTCGGTGAGTTCGTGGCAAGCGTCGTACTTTACACGCACGCGAACCGGCCGATCTCGATGGAGATCCTGGCTCAGCTGCGCGCGCTGGCGTTCGGCACGGCGGCGGCTTACAGTGTCCTGCTGATCTTTCTGGTGCTGCTCATGACTCTTGCCGCGCGCTCGTTCGAGGAAAGACTTGCCTGAGAAGCCGGCGCGACCGCGAGTGGTGATCATCGGCGGTGGGTTCGGTGGAATCCTCGCCGCGAGGTCGCTCAAGCGCGCCAATGTCGACATCACGCTGATCGACAGGACGAATCATCATACCTTCCAGCCGCTGCTCTACCAGGTAGCAACGGCGGCGCTGGCGCCAAGCGATATCACAGCGCCTATTCGCTGGATTCTGCGCAGTCAGAAGAATACGGAAGTCCTGATGGCCGAAGCCCGGGAGATCGACACGTCTCGTCGCGTCGTGCGCATCGACGACCAGCTCCGCGAGCTTCCGTACGATTACCTGATCGTCGCTCCCGGATCGCGTCACAGCTATTTCGGGCACGA